>Ga0116231_10000441_pt1 | contig 71213 bp, 40 predicted proteins | sample S1TSphgellanicum_2_FD_89695 | JGI IMG/M metagenome (GOLD analysis project Ga0116231, IMG submission 89695) | Host-associated microbial communities from peat moss isolated from Minnesota, USA - S1T2_Fd - Sphagnum magellanicum MG | ecosystem: Host-associated > Plants > Peat moss > Unclassified...
AGAAAAGTGAACAGGGTAGAAAAGTGAACAGGGTAGCTATGTGTGAGGTCAGGTCTAGGGAAAAACGAGCAGGAACCAAAAAAAAAAAGTACAATGGTCAGCAGCAAAAAGAAATGGACTGTCATGAACCCCATCCAGCGCCAAATGAAAAAACGCAACCCATCCAGTGGACAAAACGGCCAACTGGTGCATTGGTGGCTGTTAATTCACTCTGGCCGCATTTCAGCCCTTGCAAATGCATGAGATGAGGATGTTTCAAATATGGGGATAGAAAATGTAGGTTACGGAAGGTTGAAGCAACCATTTTCACAAGTTGAAGGAGATTTAGATTTGCAAGAGATCTTGAAACTATTTCCCCTTTTGTTTAAAAAAAAGCAACAAGGAAGAGAAAAGTTGTGGTTGGGGATCAAAGACTAAAAGGAAGGCAACAAGATTGGGAAAAGTTGACAATGAAGTATTATATTTGATTGCACTAAAAGAAGAAATGGAGCTTCGAATTGCCAAAAATGTGAAGAAACAAGGTAAGCTATTTCATTCCAAAATGTGATTGTCTTTTTAAAAGTTTATTTCAAGTTTAACACTTGAAACTTTAGTTATGCTTCCATTTTTGAAAATAAGTTTTATTTTAGGTTTGAAACTTGAAACCCTAGTTGAGTTAGCATATATATGTTTTATCCTACTTTGGTTGTGTATTGGAGGGGACATCACAAGAATGTGAGAAATAATAGGACAGCATGAACAATAGGAGAGCTAGAGAAGCAACATAAGAATGTGAAAAGTAAAAGAATTTGAATTGAAATCAATTATAGGAGAAAGTTAATTAACACATAAAAAAACAACAATCATTGCAATAGAGCATTGACCAAGGAGTGAGAAGCACAGAAAAGTAGCGAATAAGAGATATTGAACAAAACAATGTAAGCAAAGCCAAAAACCAAATGAATTAAACAAACTAGTAATTAATAAAGCAAAAACATAAACAAATAAACACATAACAAAACCAAAAAAAAAAACAAAAAATCAAAGTGGAGATGTCATGCTTCACACGAGATTTTTATGTCGATTAATAGCCATTAGAAACCTTAACCTCAATTAGCCTAGACCTAGACCCTCCCAATAAGTTTTAAATGATATTTTTGGAATTTTATATTTAATGTGGTCTTAGGATTTTAAGTGTATTTGATTATGCATTTGATGTGACATTAGGGTTTGCACAATAAGTTCGTGCCATGGGCATTTTTTATGAGTTTGTATCCATGTTTGTGATAAAATATATGTTGCTTTTAGTTTGTCATTTATAACAAATGAGATTAAGATGTAGAATTATCATAGCATAAATGTTTGCTTCATGAAATACCAAATTTATTTGTTGAATTAACAATTATTTTGCACTCTATTATTGAAACTCTGAACCAAATGATGAAATATGAACCCAATCAAATTATAATTTTCAAATTATCATGAAATTTATTGTTTGCTTGTAACGATTTTACTTTTATTGTGGTCAATAGGTGCATTCACATTATTAAGAACCAAAAATGTCACAAAAACAAAAAAATTATAAGGAGTGGATTAGCTAATCAAATTGATGTAACATAATATAATTGATCAATTTAAGGATTTTTTTTTAAAAATCATGATTTATAGGTTGTGAATTTTTCAAAAAATGATGTTGCATAATACTATTATGTAAAGATGCATTGAAAAAAATCTTCAAAAAATGTCATTTTCAAATAAATTCAACACAATTTAAAATTCCTTTAACCAACAAAAAAATTGGTTATTAACAAATATTATTTTTTGCATCCCATTTTTTTTGTTATCATCTCTTACTAATACATAATGAAGGGGTCTATGCAAAACATTTACAATAAACATTATATCAATGCATCAATTTTTCAAGCCATATTTCAAAAAAGTAAATTATGGTTCCAAATAATATGAACACATCCAATGCACATGTTTTCATTTCCAATGGATATAATTCACATACTATGGTGTCTAGTTCATCTACACCTATGTTTGGTTCTTCTAGTATTGATGTGACCATGTCAGTCACAATTCATTAGTCAACTTTGTTTAAACTAGTCAGGAAACCAAGAATGTTGAAAATACAAAACCAAAGAAGGAAACACATAGAGTGAAGAGGACCAGAGAAACTTGAACATTTATTATGTTTTCTCATTGTGTCCAAATGCAAGAGAATTTTTTATATAATGTTCAAATGAACTATCACACCCCTTCAAATGTGACTAATTAATCTCACTAATCAATTCCATTAATCTCATTATAAGTTAATGCATTATCTAATACTCTTGTTTAATGATAACTGAGATTGAAATAAACTATTATTCTTATTCTTTTATTTACCCCTTTCAATCAAAAGCTTGGCTAAAAGGCCAAGCATGTGGCAACAATAACAATGTTTAGGCTTTAGGGGAGCCTTGGTCAATATGTTGGCAACCATGGCTTCAATAGAAATATAAACCAATAATTTCACCTCAACTTGGTCACACAAATAATGATATTGAATTTCAATATGTTTAAAATGATCATGAAAATTCAGATCTTTGGACAAAACAATACAAGATTGGTTATCATAGAAGATTGTCATCTAGTAGTAGCCAAGGTCTCCAAGAAGTTAATGTAGCCAAGTGAATTATTTAACAATAGTAGTAGCAACAATATATCTACTCTCTATAGATAATAAAACCACAAATTGTTACTTTTGAGACTTCTAGGAAATAACTCTCCTAGGTGTGGTCACATTAACATGTACACAAGCAATTGTAACTAGTGCTTAGTTTTGTATATCTAACATTTTTTTTAAAAAAAACTCCAAATGAAATTGCTTTCACATAATGTTATTTTCAATGTATTGGTATATATACTTTAAAAGTTTGAAATCAATCTAATGAATGAAAAATAACCAAAAGCATTTTGAAAACATTATAACTAGTATTTTTAAGTAATAAAAGGACTTGTAAATGGACTTGAAATTTTTGACAATAACATATATCTAGTGAATTTTTGATGTAAATCATAACATAGTAGTGTGATGAAAATTTTAAAGATCTTTAAAGATTTTTTAAAGAACTTTTGTTCAAAATATTCCAAAAATATTCTAGAATTAACACCCAATAAGCATTCACCCAAAGGGACGGGTGTGGTTCATGGTATCTCGTTTGCACCTTCTTTCCAAAAGTAAAAACATACCCAAAAGTGGATTTTTTGGTTTGCACATCACCTATCCAATTTGCATCACACCAACTCAGTGCAAGTATAAAAATAAGAGCCAAAAAACATGTTAGAAAATTGTGAATTTTTTTACATATGTTTTTTCTTGACATTTTAAAGTTATGTTAATCATTCCAAATTGTGCTAAATGATTAATATGAATGTTGAAGAATTCAAACTAAAAATTCATTAACATTTTGGGTTTTGGCTTGTAAAAAGGATGTTTGAACTTGAATAGGTGTTGCGTCAAATTGTGGTTAATTTTACAAAGGACTAACTATTATAATAACATAATTTTGATGGTAAAAAAACTTAGATGGTAATAACCTATTACCCAAGTTCAAAAAACATTCACAATTTAAAAGGTATGGAAATTTAAATTTTTAGAAATTAAAAGTATTTTTCAAATTTTCAAATTTTCAAAAGTCCTTTACCAAATGTAAATGGGGTGTAATGCGCATGACATACAAAACAAAGCTGTGGTTTATGATATAAAAACAAAAGCCTAAAGTAGTTAACATATTTTGGTATGATTCAAAATTATGATAAATTTTCAAGATGAAACATAGAATCTAGAAAAATTTACACACTTTGAAAAATTCATATTTATTCAACAATGATTAACATAAAACATGTGATCTATTGGGGCAACTATATGTATTTTTAATAACAAGTTGCAAAAGATTTCATTCAAAAATTCTTTCATATGAAAAAGTGAAAAATGATTCACATTCCTTTTGTAAAGTAATCCCGTTAGTTCCTATCTATGTACTTGCACCCAACCAATGATATAACTAGTTAGAGAAGATGTGGAGCCACAATGTTGAATGCCATAGTTGGAGGTATTTTGCAAATAATGAAAAATATGTTTGATAGTAGACTAGTGAGTTGGTCAAGGATTGGCCATAAACTAGGCAATATTGATTACAGATGTAATATCAAATTGAATGTAAGTGGTCACATGGATGAGACTATTGATGGCACTAATGTAAGGAATTGAATCCATGTCTTGAACTTCAACATCAGATAGGGAAAAAAATTAAAAACTGAGTTTCAAACTAGTTGGCATTAACATTAAACTTGGTTTATAAATTTCCATCCCAAATTACTAAAAATTTTCCATGTATTTTTCTTGATTAATTTGAATGGTCTTGTTTGGCCTATTACAATGGACTTAAATGTCAAAAAAATAATGAAATTCCCCATTGTTGGTCAATTCGAAAGATTTAATAATTTTATTTTTGTAGTGTTTAAAAATAAAATATTATTAGAAACTAAGATATTATAGTCATCAACATAAAGTCCCAAAATGGCAAACATGTGGTGGGAACATTTAATGTACACATTGGGATTAGTTTTTTTTTAAGAAAACCAACTTGTAATAAATATTCATTAAAACGTTCATACCACATGCAAGTGGATTGTTTGAGACCATATATAGTATGTAACTATCAACAAACTTTATTTTCAATTCCAAGTTGTTTAAAACTCGGGGGCTAGTGCATGTAAATTTCTTCAATTAATGCACCATGTAAAAATGTATTGTTTACATCCATTTGATGGATTTCATGGTCATAATTGGTGGTTAAAACAATGAAAATTCAAAGAGAAATCATTTTGATGACTAGAGAAAAAATCTTGTCATAATCCATGTTGGGTACTTACAAAAAACCTTGAGCAACAAGGCATGTTTTATGTTGAACAAGAGAACCATCTACAATATACTTATCATGTAAAATCCATTTGTAAGATATGGTAGTGCAATGAGGTGGCAAATCAACAAGCTCCCACATGACCTCAAGAAAGGCATGGTTTAAAAAATATTAATTATTACAAAACATGCAATCAAGTGTAATCACAATCCAACGAGCCAAAAAGGGTGTTTATTTTGGACTCAAAAATAAACAATCAAAATTAAAGAAATATTTATGTTTTACCATTTAAAACCATGGAATTCATGGCAAGTTGTTTTTTCATTCATATGAATGTTAAAGAATCCAACCCCAAAAGCTGTTTGATGAAATTTTAAGTTTAAGTTTTGATTTAAGACCTCTAAAAATGAATACCTACTATGTCAAAAGTAGTTGATTTTGCAAAGGACTATCAAAAGGACTCATACAATAAAAACATTTTGATGGAAAAAAATTAAGAGGATAGAGACATTATCCACATTCAAAAAACATTCATACCTTAAATTATGTGCAATTTAAAAAAAATTAATATAGAATGAACTTTCCAAAATTGATCATGAATTTTAGAACTTTGAAAGTCTTTTACCACATATAAATAGGGTATAATTTACATGATGTGTTAAGAAAAGTTATAGTTTATTATAAAAGAAAACATATAAATGTAAAAAATGAATTTTTGGTTATGATTTGAAATTGTTATCATTTAAAAAATAGAACCCTAAATTTACAAAGAATCGGGACACTTTAAAAAATTCATATTTATTAAAAAATTATTGAAAAAAACATGTCCTGTATTGGGACAACTAAAAGCATTTATTATAAAAAATTGCAAAAAACATTGTTCCAAAATTCATTCGTATGAAAAAATTATTTTTGGGCAAAAAAACATGTAATCCTTTTTTTAAGTCATCCCATTAGCTCATTGTATTTCATTTGCACCTAATTTGTGTTTCTAGGTGATAATAGCATCCAAATAGCCATTGATATCAACATTGTTTTTATTTAAATCCACATTGGGAAAATTGTGGACATTAAAAATGTTTTGCATGTGCCTAGCTTGGGAAAGAATCTACTTTTAATGTGTCAATTCATTTAAAATGTCAATTTTGTTGAATTTCATTACGCATTTTGCTCACTTAAAATTTTTACACTAAGAAGTGTACAGATGCATTTATAATGTCCTCAAGTGGATTTTCATTACAAACTTAGCATTTCACAATTTAATAATGGAAATCATGCAAAATTTGTTCATTCATAATTCATACGTTTCACACACTTATATTATGCATTGGAAACACATTTGACACATACAAGAAGATGCGAAATTCCTATGACATTCATTCATTCATTCATAGGTTTGTATTTCATCTGTAACACATTTATCCATGTGTCAAACGTGTTTTCAATGCATGATATTGATGTGTAAGATGTACAAACCTATTAATGAACAAACTTTGCACAATTTCATTATTAATTCACTGCATACTAAATTTGTGATGTTTTATACTTAGTAGGCATTGCATTTGGTGCCACCATTACCAATACAATGAAAATAATACATCTTGCTTTATTATTGGATTCTATAAAAATACATGTGTGCACTCACACTAATGCGTACACAAACAATTCTAACAAGTGTTTGGTTTTGTGTATCCAACATTTAAAAAAAAATAAGGAACTCCAAATGGAATTACTTTTACATAATGTTATTTCAATGTATTGATATATATATTCTAAAAGTATGAAATCAATCTATGAATGAAAAACACCCAAAAACACTTTGAAAACATTATAACTAATGTTTTTAAAGAGTAAAAAAACTTGTGAATGAGCTTGAACTTTAATGAAAATGGCATAATTTTTAACAAAGTTTTGATGTAAACCATAACATAATCATGTGATGAAAATCTTCAAGATTTTTCAAGATTATTTTTCAAAAATTGTTCAATATATTTAAAGAATATTTTAGAACAAACACCCAATAAGGAATCACCAAAGGTGCAGGTGTGGCTCATGATATCTCGTTTGCACCCACACATGAAACTATCCAATGGCACCATAGGTTGGCACACCTCAATATTTCTTTTATGAAAAAAATTCAAAATAAAAAAAGGTACAATTATGCCCATTTTATCGGATTTCACACAACTTCCACTTTTTGAAGGTTGTATTATGGCAAAGAGTGCAAGGATTTATTTTCACCCATTTCATGCCATTCCTAATTTGGTGCATTTCGACATATGTGGCCCCATGGAAACTTTTCACTTGGGGTTGCCAAATATTTGATTTCTTTCATTGATGATTATTCCTGACACACCTATGTTCATCATTTAAAACATAAATTTAAGGCCTTTGCTATGTTTCAAGTGTATAAGGCCTTGGTGAAAAAACAAAATGATAAAATCATCAAAGTTTTACACACCAACGATGGGGGGGGAATATTCTTCCTTTGCATTTAAAGCATCTTGTATTGCTCAAGGTATTTTGCACCAATTTACAATACCATACACACTTAAACAAAATGGTATTACTAAATGGAAAAACCAAACCTTTGTCAAAGTTACAAAAAATATGCTTCAAATTGCCCAATTATTCAAGTCATTTTGGGTAAAAGCTATTTCTACACTTCTTACATTCAAAACCAAATCCCCATATCAACCACAAAATATACCACCCCCTATGAAATTTGAAAACACCATAAACCAACACTAGACTATTTGGAAGTCTTTGGTTGTCCTTTACTCTTAAATCAAAATGCCAAATTAATGTTTGATTTAAAATGGGCAAGAAAAATTGAAGGTTGGTGAATGATGATTTACCCACATTGATTTATGTTTGATGTTCGGAATTCTCCATGCTCAGCCACAAGCTTGTTTTTGGCACTCATTGGCAAAATGGCCTTTCTTGTGACAATAATTGAATTCAAAATCAGCTTTGTTCCAAATGGTTTTATTAGGATTGAAGTTGGGAATACTAGCAACCTTATTCAAAGGATTTGAAGAAAATTTCTTTCTTGAAAAATGTCCTTTTTTATTTTAATAAAAGGTAGTTGAATTTTGTTAATTAGGAGGTGGATTTAATGCCTTGTTTCATAATAAGCATGCAACAATGACCGCAAAAGCGAAAGTTGGATCATGACCATGTGTGGAAATAAATGGACAAAATGATGGGGGAAGGGTCACTAATAATAAAATGATTGATTACTTATCACTTATAGTTAAGCCGAATGATGTTGCTTTATCAAGTACCCCTTGAAAATCCTCCAAGAATTTTGTAATTAGATGAACCTCCAAAAGTTTGATGGTTATTAATTTTCTTTGAATACAAGCATGATTAGTGTGTTCATAGATTTGTTTCAATTTTGTCCATACCCCATTTCAAGGTTTTCTAAGCTTGAACCAAATGAAGTTGAACATCTCCACAATGTGGGAAAATATTGACCGTGTTTTATCATCATGTAGAGTCCGTGCATGAGGTGCTACAAGATCAATGTTTCTAGGATTGGGATTTAACCCATCCACCATGGAAGATATATCATTCCGTTTGAAAAACATTTCAACTTTCATGTTCCATGTGAGATAATTTATACTCTTGAACCTTTCAATAGAACAAGCTTTCATATTTTGGCTTGTAGTAAGAGATGACATTATGATTATCAATTATGGATTGATAATGTTCTTGAGAGAATTTTGATAATTTTATGTCAAATTATCCATGAATTGATTAATTTTTATTCATGTATGGCAAGGGATCTCAAAATTTCTCCTTCCTACTTTTCTTCTTGTCTTATTAACTTGAATGTGTTGTCGCTGAATAAAACATTTTTGAAATTACAACCATGAAATTCATAGGTTTGATATTTTGTTTGGAATACAAAATCAAAGAAGGAAACAAAAATAATGAAGAGGACAAAAGAAACTTAAGCACTTATTATGTTTTCTCATTATATCTCGGTATAGGAGAATCTTTTATGTAATGTTCAAGTGAACCATCACACCCCTTCAAATGTGACTAGTTAATTTCATTGATCAATCTTATTAATCTCATTGTAAGTTAATGCATTGTCTAATAGATAAGGAAAAAACAAATGACATTTCAATTCATTTTCCAATTACCAACTTGGGAAAAACCCTAATTTTTATGCAAGTTTCAAGTTACAAGGTTTATTTCCATGGGAATTAAATGTTATACAAGTCTTGAACTTTTAGTACTTGAGAATGAGTTGGTGGTTTCTATTGTAAAGCATGAAAAGGTTAAAAGGCCTAAACATAATCATTATGAGTTTAAAGATGGTTAATAAAAATAATTTTCGTGGTTGTATGTGCACATTGTTGATCAAATTCAAATGTTCAAGTGTAAGTTCTTTGTGAAATACTCTATGGATGAGCCTTGGGGTAGGGGAAATTAGTGCCTAGTATAATACATAAAAAGATTTCTCAACTTCACAATGATTCCAAATTTGCACAAGCCCAATGGTCGGCTATAAAAGAGTAACAAAGTCAAGCCCCTATTAAAAATGTATTAATTGAAATCAAATTTTAGATGCAAAGAAGGGACATGTCCTTGTGACAATGAAGCTCAAGTATCACATCGTATAATATTCTCTAGATATCTCTAGTTATGAAATTATGTAGATTAGGCCAACATTTATAAGTTCCTTGCATGGTTGGAAATGAATATGTTTTGTATACGAACATGATGTCAATGAAAGAGTCCTTTTACAATGGCACAAGTATTTGATCAAGATCTAAGGAAATCTAATGGTGGACAAAAAAGAAAATCACAATTAAAAAAATGTTTTATTGTATATGAACTTTATCACATCATGAGTGTATTCACGATTGGGGTACCAAAAGGGAATGATTTTTTTCCAAAGAGTACAAAGGACAACTTTGGATTCTTGTTTATCATACATTATTATAATTGTAGTGAATTGTTGTATGTTAATAGATAAAATGATGTCTTGTTACATTAATAAAAATATTTTGAAATAATTTGGATACTATGTAAATGTCATTTTGAGTCCTATAAACTAAATGTATCAAGTCTAAAATGCATCTTTTTTAAGGAATAAAAAAGATTGCATAAAGTCATATAATTGATTCAAATTTTTTGTATAACAAAAACATGCCCCCTTCTATGAAAGTACATGTTCATTGTATGAACTTGATGAAAAGTCAAATCATACAAAAATTTCAAAGTTTTGAAATTTTGAAAAAAAGGGTTGTAAGGTAAAGGACTCATTTTAAAAACCATTTTGCAAAAACATTATGTTCAATGGGTTCAAAATGTTTAGCTTTAGGTGCAAGTCACATATGCAAGAAATAATCTTGCCAAAAAAACATGTTTAATTGTCCACTAAAACTTATTTTGGAGTTTTTAGTCGTTTTTATGTTTTTGGCTATAAACCAAAATATTGATACACAATTATATCTAAATGTGAAAACTCGCTACCAAAACGAATTATTTTGAATTGGAATATTCAATGTTTCTCACTTAAATTTGTTTCAAGTAAATGTTATTTGCAAAAAATAGTCCCACAAAAGTCTTGAAGCCATTTTTCCTTTTTTTGTAACCCCAACCTTGAATATGCCCTCATATAATATTAAAGGTGCATAGCCACCTAGAAACTATGTTTTTGAAATTACATAATATTGCATTTATGGAACATCTACCAATGTCTACAATGCAAGATTCTTTCCTTTATGGATTCAAGAGGGTCAAATAAGGATCAAATGGTAAGTATTGCAACAAATGGCGCAAATACATTGGCAAGTTAGTCTAGAGTCTTTGAACGAAAGGTTCCTAGACTTTCCAATTTAAACAATACGGCAAAGGTGTTCAATCCTCATCATTATTGTGATGACTTGCTTGATCAATAAGTGCTTCACTATCCAATATGCTAGAGCATATTGAATTTGATTTGGGAGAAGAGGATGGAAGTGGGACATGTTACTAGTTCAATGGTAGAGCTTGTTCAAACAATGTTCATTAGTTTGTTGACACATTGAGGTCAAATTGCTACAAATTTTGCATCATAGGAGCTTAGAGACTGTTCAATAGCCATCTGGAGAGGCATGAAGCTTAAATGGGATTTTATCATCTCATGCATTTGTGGCACACCATACTTTGCATCCTTGTCAACAACACTTGTTGCGAACATGATTTTAGTTAGCAAAATCATCAATTTCAAACTTGTTTTAAGTTTGGAAACCTTAAATTGTTTGATGGGAGTTTCTTTTGTGGGACAGTGAAAATTATCTCTTATTGTTGTGAAGTTCAAATCTGTTATAGACATTCACTTGGGATGACCATGTTTTCCACCAAGATTTCATGGGACAGGCACTTCAATAGTAGGCCTCAGGACGGAAAGACAAAGGTGCCCTTCAATTTCAAGGCCTACTTTATAAGACCAGTCCTTTCGAAACGTCAAAACAGTGGCCCCCAAAAAAAAATTGTTATTAATAGCTCATCTAATAAGTAAGTTGCCGCCAATTGAATGTCAAACTTGGCTAAACTCTTTCATGCTGGCAGAGATTAGCATTCGCTCTTTTACCAAATTTGGAGCCAGCTACTTTTGTCGATTCTGTAATAAGAACAGCATTTGGAACGGTGTTATATTAGGTTTAATTTTAGAGGGAGGACAATCCTTCCTACACTCTGCTGACACTACAATTAAACCAACCCAATACATTTTGTTCAGTCTATTCTTGTTTTGCCCACCAAAAGCAAACCCTTGAGCCTCTAGCTGAGCCACATGGGCATTTCCTAGCTAAACTTTATTATTGACTCTACTCACCCATCAGGAAGAGGGACTAACCAACCATCCAGAGTTTCATTTGCTCCCACATTTTGAGGAATGTTCACCAAGTGTTAGTGTGAGTTCATTTGTTTGCAAACTTGATGGAACATTTCTAAACTAGTGTTAATGTGAGTTTGGTTTTCTGGAACTTCATGGACTATTTCCTACCTCAATGTGAGTTTTGTTTTGTGGGAACTTCATGGACCTTTTCCTAACAAGTGTTAATGGGAGCTTGTTTTTTTGGGAACTTCATGGACCATTTCCTACCAAGTGTTAATGTGAGCTTGTTTTTTTGGGAACTTCATGGACCATTTTCTACCAAGTGGTAATGTGAGCATTTTTTGGGGAACTTCTTGGAAACATTTCCTACAAAGTGTCAGTGTGAGTCTGTTCTTTGGGAACTTCATGGAACATTGCGTACCAAAAGTGTTAATGTGGGTTCATCTTTTGGGAACTTCATTGAGCATTTCCAAATTGAACTGTTGCTGGTTTGAAGTTTGAACTAGCTATAACTTTGTTACGGGCTCTACCCATCATCACTAAGGGAGAGAGAGATTAATGGAAACAATATAGAGTTCATTTGGTCCCACATTTGAAAAGAATGTTCACCAGTCAGTGAACACCATGAGATCATTTTGTGTGAACTTCATGGAACATTTCCTATTTCAACTGTTGCTGACCAGTCTGAACAACTAACTTTATTACTGGCTCTACCCAAGAGGGAGAGAGATTTATTCTTGAGTTCATTTGGTCCCACGTTTTGAGAAACGTTCACTGTTTAGTTGTTATTGTGAACTGTGAGTTCATGTTGTGGGAACTTCATGGAACATTTCCTATCTTTAACAGTTGGTTGTTTGAAATTTGAACTTGCCATAAGCAGCAGCAGAGCCAGTACACGATGGCTTGTTGCTCCAGTGATGAAGTAACACATGGATCTGGCCGGGACACGCAAGGATCTCTGGCATGATCAGCTGCATCATGTCATAATAAAATCTGCACGTATTTGAGCGTGCACTTTTGGAAGTTCAAAGAGTTAAGTAGCAGCAGCCATGCCCCAGCAGTTCTAGCAAATATCACACACCAAAGCTTCAAAACACCTAAAAGTCTTCCTTTTCTCATCATCTGGGACCTTAGAGTTCCAAGTTGGATCACAAAAGTTTGTCTTCTGATCTGCGGCCCATGTCAGTTCAGAGGCAAATCTCATCCCGCCTGCCTCCAAGTTTTACAATCTCATATGCTATAAGCTACTGGATTGGGAACTGGGGACTGTGCAGGACGTTATACTCCCCTCATAGAACTTCATGGGTTTGTTGTTTTGTGCTCAGCATCGTTTTTGCACAGAACTCTCCAGTTCATGTTCTGATGTTCTGTGCAGAACAACAAAATTGACATGTTTTGCAGTTTCTTGTGAGATGCACTACAGGAAAGTAGGATCCGGTTGTTACCACAAGCCTACTTCCCTGACACTTCTCTGTTATCCCTGCAGAGTTCAATAGGGGTGATTTGCATCTTGCACGGACTGTAGCATGAAGTATAGGCTCAAATAGGGTTCAATCAATATGCTCGGTGATGGGTTGGTGATCAGACTAAGATCAGGCCCCATATGTGTCACCACTGTTTGTGTTCCCCATCTTCCTGTCTAGGAGAATGACTGAGGACATCATGCTACATTATTGTCTAAGAACTTTGAGCATAAAACCTAATATCTATGTTGACAGTGATCAGATCCATTCAAGGATTTCCAAAGAGTTCCAAAGAAAGCTTGCAGATCTCTGAATCCCTGGAGTGATTTACATACAATTTGGCACTTCACACAATTTGAATTGTGTTGCAAAGTTTACTGCAACAATGTACAGTTTAATTAATTTTTCAGGGAAGCTTGTCTCCCACAAAGGATTTGAATGAAGGAGAGAAAAAACGTGATTTAAGTAGGGCTAAGAAGATAAATGCGCAAGCATCCTGAACAGCAACCCGCACATGAAATTTATTGCAAAATTGGAAAGTTCATATATATTCACCAGTTGTATCAAAATCTAATGTAGTGTGGACTTGCTAGGATGTTATCAGGTGTTGGGGGTTAGTTGTGTATACAGAAGCTGCAACAGGAGGATGAATTAAATCTAGTCCAGCTTCTGCCAAAATCTTGGGAGTTGTACTGCACTCTACAAGGCTAGAATGCCATCACTTTTACCATGATTCAGTAGAGAGGTCATTGTTCAAAGAAACTCTAGAATAAGCTGGAAGCAGCTTGCCTAGGGTTTCTCAACAAATGTGGCCAGCACAAAAAACACAATCTGGATTGTGTCATGTAGTACTGCAGGCCAGAGAATCATGGTAGCAGCTGGAGATCTTGTTTTACCTCCAGACACAATGGAAGCTTGCCTAGTGCTGTTAGTGATTGAATCAAAGAACTCTGTCAGTAAGAAGGAAGGAATTTGAACCTGGAAGAATTTATGACCAAATTACTCACATATAATTCATCATATGTCTACAAATTCTTCCAGGTTCTCACCTTCCTGCATTGCAGCTGCAATCCTAGTGGCTGTCTCTTTAGTTTTGTGCTGATTAACTCTCAAGCAGCTTATAATCAGTTGGTTTCAGGAATGATCAGCCTCCGGTATCCAAGACCTTCAGCAGAGACAATTGCTAGAAATCCTCCCATGGCCTCCCGACCTCATCAACTGTTGTTGAAGCATGATGATCTACATAAGCTGCAATTCCAGGACAAGAACGCGATATGAAGCATTCTTTCCCAGGAACTGAATTGGAGATAGACGTCTCAGTACTATGATAAGAATCAAGATCATCTTGGTAGAGCATGAGGAAACCAAAGATGCAGGATCAGTAATGCATGAATGCACACATATATAAATCTGCACAAGATTCATGTTAGGGCAAGAGGTTCAAGCTGAACACGAACCATAAGCTCCATGACCGTGCCTGCCTTCATGACGTCCACAGCTGCTGATGATCGTCCCCACTAGCAGTACTCCTGCAAAAGAAGGACCACAATGTTGTAAGGAAAACGCTGCAACTTTAATCTCCAGCTTCATCATTCACGGGAGTAGTAGTACTGTAGCTTTAAACCTCAAATAGATCTCACACCTGAATTCCAAGTACGTGAAGTACTGTTTGCTTCAAGAAGAGTACTCATGCTGGCGATCAACATCTCATTAGTTGGATCGGAGACGCCCCAGATCCTACATTTTCTTTTCTTTCCGGCTACCATCCCGTCACACATTAGGCAGCAAAGATTGGGTGCTTCTGATGGCCGCGGAGATGTGGAGATTGTCGGGGATGCAATCGGAAGCACTGCAAAGCTGCTATTCCCGTCGTCCGGAGATGATTCCCGACAAACTGACACCATAGGTTTTGGCCTGGAGTCTTCAAGCAAGCGATCTGGAATCTGCACCGAAGATCATTCACCAACACCTTGATGAAGACTGGCTCAGATCCAGAATTCGCCCATTGAATTTTTGACGATAATCTAAGAAGTACTAGCTAGACCTGCCTGTGCTAGATCTTGTAAACCCCCACGGAAAAACCACCCTCGTTACAAAAAAGCAGTGCACACCTGCAACCAAAACAAGACTAAAGTTTCCTATACCCAAACAGATATGAAACTACCGTGCACCTCAAGGATCTCAATGTCCTTCCCCAAAACACAAGAATCACAAAACCAAAACCCCCTTCTTCAACAACAAAAATTAGACTTCAAGACCACAGCTTTTGTCATAAAAAACACGCCCTACCCAGAAAAAAAACAACCCACTCATTTCAAACAAAAAAGAAACCACATAACTGAGTGAGAGCTCGTGATCAGAGTTCCACGCACAAACAACACTGTAAAGCATGAACAGGTACAATCTGAAACTACCATCCCAGCAGTTTCTGTTCTCTGCACTCCCTAGGAACTGATTCAGTGAACAACACCAAGATGAATTGTGGCTAGGCTATATTCCAAAGGTTGTACTCTAGATCATCTGGGCATAGCAGTGGAATATATTGTGAGGAACTGCAGACTCCGAAGAACATCAGTGACAGACCAATGGGCAAACATTTTACAACAGAATAAGTTTGGGCATAGAAGACTATTATTGTGAGGACTAGTAGTGCATTGGGAAGAAATATCAATGTAAGAGTAGAGTTCAAAAAACAGGTTTCATGTCCATGACAGAGACTAGCAATGATCTTCAGATAGAGAGCTAGGTAGAGAGATACTTAGATTCACTACCACAAACCTGTAAATACCAAGCGGTGTGTCACACTGTGGCCTTGCCATTTACATTAAAAAGTATCTGAAGGCAAAAGAAGAATTATGAAAACACAAATGTTTCACCATCCATGCAAAAATAGAATCTTAAAAAAATCCTCTAAAAGAAACCAAAATCCTTCAAGATATTATAACTCTGTAACTAATCTCAAGTTTCAACACAAGCCAAAATATTATCTTTCAAAAATCCTCATAGAAAAAATAGATCTATTATTATTACCTAGGGGCCAAAATCCCTTAAGCTACTATACTCTATAATGAATCTGAACACAATATCCTTCCCTTGGTAGGCAAAGCCAACAAACAAAACAATAGAGAGTCCTACAGATAGCAACAAGAGTGTCTAGAAACACTACACACACTAAATATGGCTGATACACACCACATGACACACTACCAACAAACACAGACAGACCAGACCCACCTTTTATTAGCTTGCTGCTGCTGCTAACTGCACTTGATATTTATTACATTTGCTACCCCAGTGTGTGCACACGGGTTTATCAGATCTGAGAGTATCCCCCTCTAGACGTGTTTGTTGCCTACTCCACAATAACTGTGATCTTCTGCTGTTGTTGTCATAATGCATAGGTCATGGGAACTCTGTGAAATTGCTAAGATTCTTTATTTGCCTCCTTTTTTGTTTTGTTCTTGTCTTTTTTTGGAAGTGAAACTTGCATCATCATTTTGCCCTCTTTGAAACTGGCATGCAAATTTAAAAGAATGGCAAGATACAAAGGCCTATTTGTGAAAAGGCTAGAGCTCTCAAAGACAAAAGAATTAAGAGGGCCTACTTTTCTTTTAAAAAGAGTAAAATTTGGGAAATAATGAGTTTTACACTAACATTTCTTTTCCAGCATCATTTCTAACATGTTTTCTAACCTCATCTCTCACTCGCCTTAGATCATGTGCAAATGCAAGTTCAAGTCTTTGGTATCCACTCCCATAATTGTCCTAACGTTTTGTATGGTTTCAGATTTTTTTTTAGTGCTACACCCCAAGTTGGGCTTCAATCATCTAACGACTTGTGATTTCACCCAATGCATCTATGGCCAGATTATAAAGTCAACAAAAATATTTTTTTGTGATGTTTTCACAAGTTGAAGATATTGCTACCCACGATCTTGTTCAAGATGCTTTTGACTCCATTGCTAAAAATGTTAAGTGTCATGTCCTCCCATCATCCTCCCTCTAGTCTTCATGTCAACATGTCAATACCATGCTCACATCAATTTAGATTTGCAATCTAATTGATGTTGTTAACGCAAATCCTACTCAAACAAATTAATTTCACAAGATGTCATTTTTTTGAAGAGAGGTCATGACAATTGTGACCTAGGCAAAAGACAATTTATACCATGATCGACACCCTGAAGACATGGGTTCTCCCTCTTGCCAACAAGTTAACAAATTTTTTCATCAATTTGTTAACACAAAATGATTAGTCCAAGGCTCAAGAGGTTTTCTTTTGTTATTTTTGCACTGAATTTATAGGCAAAGGGTCTCAGTGAATCTACATTGAGTTCAAGCTGCTATACCGTATTGAGGTGAGCCATTGTTGTCAAGGAGACCACATTTAGATTGGGTGATTTTTAAATTTTCCACCTATCTTCTTATTCAATACTCTTCATGTGATCATGAAGATTTTAGGTCCTAGGTGACCCCTTTTGGGGTACCTATTGCTTTCTTTTGCTGCTCCCATTGATGTGCTTCTAGATGTTGTCTCTTGCCAGGATGTTGGTCCTCTCTTTTTGTCCTTCTCTTCCACCTTTTGGATGGCTGTTTCTTCTTTAATTAAGTTTGGCAGCGTTTCTTCAAGTTGCTCTATTTGTTCCTCTTCTTCTTTGCTATGGATCAAGTTTTCATTTGCATTAGCACCAGCACTTTTTTTTGAACCCTAAGATTGAAACTAAACATAGAATTCAAACCACAGAAGTGTAATAATTGACAAATCACATACCCACTATCTTCATCAGAAATAGGCAAAAAGACCTTGCTCCATGTACTGTTAGGCAGTGGGCACCATCATTTCCTAAGTCAAACATCAGGTTTCTTCCTTTCTTTTAAGGAATGGGCATTGGGGATCCAGGTACCCAGTGAACTTATATGAGGACATTTCTTTCACATTGGAGTAGTAGCATGTTTAGCACTTAGCACACTCATAAATTGTAAAATTGGCTGGCTGGGTGTATACTATTATCAGCTGCATTAGTCCTGAAGCTTGTAAGTAATGTTATGTACCTTGGCTAATGATGATAAGGTAATTCTTTGGATTCAAAGCAAATGCCATGGGATGTTCTCTGTAGTAGAGAACCCTCTGGCTGCAACCAGAATCCAGATCCTTGTTAATATGCCTTTTCCTTCACCTAGCCTAGTAACCTAGTCTGATGAGCTCTATCTGGTCTCTTTCTCTCTAGCCACCAGTAAATTCAACCAATTAGCCTCCTTTTTCTTTTTTCCTTTTGCTTCTGCATATTTCCACGGTTTTCTTTCAATTATGTGATGAAGCCATATTGGTGATCATCCACAATAGGAATTAGCCTATTTGGTAAAAGGCAGCTGGAGCTGCAAGTAAACTTGAAGAGACTTCACCAATTCATTATACCTATTGTTTTAAACAGATTCATAAATAAATCACTTGCCTAGCTTACTCTTTTTATTTATTTATTTATTTAAAACAGTCTTTACTACCAAACCACTTGCCTATCTTTAAGTATCACGACCACAACACTCCAGTGAAGGTGCAAGGAAACACATACACAAAGGAGATCAATAGGTTACATAAAGAGAAGACGTGGGGATGAGTTGACAGCCAACACAGTGGAAGAGTTGGAGTGAGGAAGAGGTTGTAAAGACAGAGGTAATAGTAAACATGGGGTGCATTCACACACCCACACACACATACTCACTTGGGTGTATTTAGGGTAGGACACAGGATCTGTACACCATTGCTGTGCAACTCATGACTAACACCCAAAATAGTATTCAAAGCAGTTATAGTTAATATTCGCCTTACCTACCCCCTAGGTTTGGAAATTTATGTGACCATTTCTTCAAACAACTAACTAGAATGGTGAAGGTTGTAGAGACCAGACTTCGTGTGTAGTAGTGTTAGGTAGAGCACATTTTGTAGAAACACCCTTCTTTCTTTTTGAAAAATTTGGAATATTGAATGACTGACTCTGATTAAGAAAGTATAGGTGCACTTTTGGCAATATTACAACTGTTGCAGCATGAGGTGTATGGTTAAGTGAAGTTTTTAAAAGTTGAGAACTGGCTAGGGTAAACTGGCCCATCATCGATAACCTGCCTATGATCCAACATTTATTTATATCTTCATCATATGTGCTTCATTTTAAGTGATTTAAAATGTTATGGGAGCATTACCTCAAGCTTTAGAAATCATCTTTCAAGTGCAAAGGAAAAGGAGTAATGAAAAAATAACAAGAAAAAAAAAAGCTTTTCAACTTACAAAACACTTTTTTTTTCTTTTTTCTTTTTTTTGGCACCCCTCCTATTCTTAAATCTCATGACTTTCTTATTTTTTATTCATTTTCAAAGATTTAAAATGTTACAGGAACCCCACTTGAAGTTTTACAAATCATCTTTTCAACTCTAATAGCAACAAAACAACATACAAGGAATGTTTTGGGTGTTTAGGAATGTTCTGTAACATTTGACAGTTTGTTTTTTTGACCCTCTCCACTTTGGGGGGTCATAACTTTCTCAATTATATTCCATTTTTGACAATTTTTAATGCACCAATAAGAGAGGTTCAAGTTTTGTTTGGACACCAAAAAAATAGAACCTTCCCCTTGGATCTAGCCTGCTTTGAACACTTAAGTGTTTGGTCACCGGCTGATTTACCTTATGACTCACCAAAACAAAACGTGACAAATAATTGGCGAAAGGTTCATGTTTATTTTAGTCATAGTTGGCTACAAGTATATAATGAAAATCTAGAGTTATTAACAACTTCTAGGATTTGTGTGCTTGCAATATAACTCAAACATAATGCTAAACAAGAAATCTTAACGAAAGCTAGTGGTGGTCCATGGAGCAATGGTTATGGTGATGGATAGACAAACAAAAATTACAAAACAATATACACCCATAGTTCATGCCTTTGCCATTAGCCTAGGCCAAAAATGGCAAAGAACACAAGTAACCAAAACAATTCTTGGAGCCAATGAGGTGAGGCAACATGCACCTATGGGCCCAAGTTCTTTTTTTTTGGGGGGGATGGTGGGGGTATTAGAATTGTTGGTCCAAATGGATTCTCAACATGTTTGTCAAGTTCCCAATGTATCCCCTCAACATGTTCCCAATAGCTCCTCACTTTATCCCATATCATTTGGCCTAAGTTCTAATCTTGTAATCTATATAAATCAACCTAAATGAGAAGATTACAAAATATTTAACTTGGGATTGTTCGAAGCTTTTTTTTTCATTTTTGGCGATGGGCCAATCAAAGATGCCCATCACAAAAGAAATAAAATACTTTGAAAGTCCCCCATAACTAATTAATATGAGTCACAATGTTCTATCATACCTCAATAATCCCAAAATGCCATCAAACTAACATAGTATATAACCAACACAATGAAGGCAATGAAAGCTTGCAATCAGAAGAAGCTTATGGCATTGAAATGAAAAAAGAAGTGAGAGACTTTATCTTGACAAATGGAGCAAGAGGATGGATGGCAATGACAAAACTTGTTCAAATCTGATGGTTCGGGTGTCATAGCTCTAGTGATGGATAGAAAGGTCAGCAAAGCACTTGATGAGAAGGGAGCAACTAAAGTGAGTTGGACGTGGAGCATGTGGAGCACTTGTTGGACATGTGGATGGGCAACATGGGCATGTGCATCTTGTGGGAGTAAGGGCCCTAGGGAGAGAGCATTACCAGAATAAAGGGCCCATATGAGGTGGAGCCAAAACACTACCCAAGTTTTGGTAATGCCCTCCCCCTAGGGCCTTGCCTCATGTAATAACCAGTGCATTTTTCCTTTTCTTTTTCCTCTGAAATCTGATGTAGGGTTTCACAAGAAAAAAAAAACACCAGGAGTTCGGAGAACTAAAATGCTAATTATGGCAAGCATTTTGGCTTTCAAAATACCCTACCTTGAAATGCAACACTATTGTATGAATAACTAGACTTGTAGGTACACCAAAAGGAATTGTGCCAGGTTATTAGGAACACCGAGCAAGTCAGGTAGACCCAACAAGACCTATCCATTATGCTTTGTAAAGGGCATTGAGTTAAAAAGAGGTAGACAAGGCCAAAAGAAAACATACCTTGTTTGGGGGTGAATATATTGAGTTAATATATAAGGTGATATAATTTATAGGTGTTGCAAAAGTTCCAATCCACATAAGGGTTGAAAGCAAAATATGGCAAACAATTGCCTTAACATGTATTACACTATGTTAAATGTGAAAAAAATTAGTGGTTCTAGTTACAATTCCAAGGGTTGCTTCAACAATTTTACAAGGTTTACTTTAGTAGAATATGGTTATTCTTGGAACAATATAGAAGAATTTTTATTTTTTTTAAGGTGCATTAAGCCAAGATGAAGTAAAGTCAATCTTGAACTCCATCCTTAATATATTTTATATTTTCATTCCCATTAATCTTAATGAATCAAAAAATGTTGTATATTTTTAAATATGATAGCTTATATCATTATATATCTAAAATCATCAATATTATTCACTTTGTGTCCATGTGCATGGTGAAATAAAAATGTTCAAACTAATTTATAAAAATTACAAATTAAAAGGGTGATGGTGTGACACCATTTTTAATACATTTTTAAAAACTTTGATTCAATCTAAGTCATGAGACATGTGCATGATGTAAACTTTGTGGTTTTATCCATTACAATGTAAAATATGTGCTACAATAAACATCACATTTTTTACATCATAGTGCTTGAATCTAACCATAAAATTTGTCTCATGTGTGTATGAACCAAGGTTTATTATTGGAAAAAAACAAACATATTTTGGCGTAGGAATTAGAGAAGCAAAAACTTTGTTGCTTTTCCAACACAATAAACATAAACAATACCCCACAATTGAAATTAAAAATGATTGAGACAAAAGTTTAATTCCATTGCTATGAATCACAATTAATAAATAAATTATAAATAATTACACTTAATACATGTAATGTAAAGATGATTAACAAATGGCCTTAGTAATTTAATCAAACACAAAATATTTCTCAAACATGATTTGGCAACTCTTGACCTTTGATAATGCAACAAAATGCAAGTATTGTTGAATTTGAAATTATAACCTTCAACATCCCATAACATAGTTACAAGAGATGAAAATATGAAATGCATCACAAGGCATAATAGTTCAACAAATGATGGCATGTGCCTCAACACTTGTCAAGTGCTATTGATGACCAATTTATGTCCAAATTGCATTGAAAATTCATGAATATTTGTGTCTCCCTTCAATTGAATCCAAGTAACATAAGTGTGAACACAATTAAATGACATTAAACTTTATTAGTGAAAGACATGTGACAAACTTGCTTACACCAAAACAAACTGAAAAAAGGTTTAATGTGATTGCAGTCCGAAAGTCCAAACACAATAAAAGGAGTCAAGGGCACTCTTTTCAAAATCATTTTCCAAGGATTCCTTTGTTGGACTATTTTGCATCTTTCATATTTAGTTTACAATTGCGTGCTAAAAATAAATACATTTTCATTACAATTTGATTAATACATGTATGTTATGCATCTATGTTTTTTACCACATAGAATTGAAGGGAAACATTTTCAAAATTCTGGATTTTGAACTCAAATTTCACTTTTTAGCCAAATATCAACAATATAAATACATTAGACATATAAACAATAATTTCATAGACTTTCTGGGTTCTCTTTCTTTTTTATGTATTAAAATCAAAATTCTTGCCAATTTTCAAATTGATTAGTGCACATTTGATAAGGGAAGAAAAAATTTGACCCAAAAAAACACATGTCCAAACAAATATTTTGAATCTTTTAATCATAAAATTTAAGACTCTTGAAACAACATGGATTTGTATCAAATTTTGAGCATTGAAACTTTGCAACTAATGGAATCTATTCCCAAAAACAAATTTGACAATGCAAATTTAAGACTTTTGAAACATCATGCATTTGCATCAAATTTTGAGCATTGAAACTTTGCAAGTAATGAAAACTTATTCCCAATTTTATTTTTGACAATCCAATTATTGTGCTTTCCTTGTGATTTTTCAAAAATAAAAGATACAATTTTGAAAGGGTGTCCACATTGTGTGATTTGTCTTATTGTGATTAACACTCCCAAATTTGATTCAAAACCCATGATGGACCAAACCTTTATAGGCAATATTCATGTACATAATTATTCTTATAGGTTTCCATTTGGACTACACTAAAATGGAAAATATTTAACTTCTGGCAAATTCATTCCCAATTTTTAAATGTTTATTGTCCCAACTTTGAAACACCATGACACATAAGCATCCAACTTGGGCATGCAAGCCCAAGATCTATTATAACCTTTTTGAATAGATTTTCAAACCACATGAAAAAATTTATTTAGGCGAAATTTCCCCATTCATATTTTACTTTGATCAAGTGGGACTCTTTGAAACAATTTGTAGGTCAATTTTTCAAATGGTCACAATTATCAAGAAACAATTTTATTTTCAAAATACAAGCCCAATATGAACTATAACCTTTATTGACATTTTTTGAAAGACACTATTGATCAATGCAAACAAATTTTCACTTTTCAAACCCACCCACACTCTTCAAAAGTGGATGCAAGAACCAACATTGTGCATGTAAATATAAATAGGCATGTATGTGGCATGTAAAATTGTGCAAGTGCATATACTATATATTTTTAATGACTATACCTATTTGCAATCCATATTAATTAATTATGGGTGCATCCCAAAGCTAAAAGTTTATTTTGTAATGGGCCATTTGATTGGTCTTTCACAAACAAAATTCAATGTTTTTAGTCCTACTCCAAATAAAAACTTTTACTACCAAGACGGTAATGTGGAAATGCTTCCCTCACATGTTCATTGTTTTAATAGAATTTCCATTCCTAACTTTGTTTGTCATCATTTTTGGCCGAAGTTTTTACAAAAGCTTGGGTGTCTATTGTGATTCATATTAATTATTTTAACTAGATGTGTTGTGTTGCAAATAAAAAAATTTTAAAATGAGGGGGTTGCTACAATGGGCCACTTTGATTGGCCCATCATGAAAAAAAATTGAAAATTTGGGCAACCACCCCCCACACCCCCCCCTTTTGCACAAAATAGAAGTTACATATTTTTACATTGTTTTTTACATGGCCATGTAAAGCTATTTAAGTGTATTTCCTTTACACTTACATGATTTACAAGGCATAAATGGATCTACACATTTTCATACTTACACATCTTGTGTTATACACTTGTAGTTACATGAATGTATATGGGCCTTACACATTTACATTGAAGTCCTAAACCATATACATCCACAACACTAGTAAAACTTTCACCCTCATAGACATTGTGATCTATAGGTATGTACTTGTTGGTCCATTTAATTTCACTATAACTTGCCTAAAATTTTATGATGGGTAACGCCCATGGATGGTAAACATTCTCAAAATGTGTAGTTGAATTCCATTTTTACATTGTCATAGGCCCATTATTTTGGGAACACCCCAAACATGGCGCTTCACCCGACACCTTCCGTCTAGAAAACAAATTGTGTATGCCAACGTTAACAATGATGCATATCTTCAAAAGATCATTGAAATCCACTCTTTCTTTCATGGCAATAATTGCAGCAAACCATACTCAATTATAACATGGTCTATTCCAAACCTATGTTTTCCATCATTGATTCACATCAAGGGATTGATTATGTTGTTGATTTACATCACAAATTTGAAAATAGTAAAATAGGGTAAAACAACCTATCTCCAAACATTCACCACTAACCAAACATTTGGTGAAGAATAATTGTTTCTTGAAATGTTCATAAGTTTACAAGACCATTCCCCAAATCTAGGGAATGGATGACAATGAATTGTGTTATAAATACAGCTAGGGATTTTTTTGTCATGATTCTTCATATTTAAAGGTGTGAGGATAAAAGATGATTACATCAAAAATTATAGCCCAAGGACATGCATGGCAATGCAAAAAAACATTGGTGACATCTTTGCTTTTTAAGGAATTCTTATCATTTTTCACATGGTCAATTCCAAGAGACATCCCTTGAACTAATAAGAAATTTATTGATTTTATATGGGCATGGTTCACATGTAACCTTAGAGGCAATAGAATAAGCACAAACACTTGGGCAAAACATGGTGATTTTGCTTTCACACCACTTCATGTGCTACACACTTTATATGTGATTTGTTTCAAGCCATTTAAAATAGGAAAGAAACAAAAACATGGTTAGATCCAATTATCAAGAATCAAACAAAACAATTTTTGTCAATTGGGCTGACAAAACATTTAAAACCTCATTGTGAAAACAACACAAATGTCAAGTTTAGGTTTAGGGTTAATATAAGGATCTAACCTTTGAATCCAAAGGCCATTGACAACATAATTATTAGGCCCAATGACATGTACACAATTAGAATTGACATGAACATGTTAGATGAAAACAATCCCAACTCATATGATGAAAACAATGAGTATCAAATGTGGGAAAAATATGGAATTACTAAAAAGTTAGTCAATATTGTAATTACAACAAAAGTTGTTAAAACAAAAAAAAAATTGTCAAAAAGGTGCAATCATATTAATAGGAACCACAAAAATTATCACCAATGTTTGTTTTTTCATGTTTTAAAATGATAATTTAATTTGGTGTTGAAATTGTTGAATTTACTTTTATAACATTCATAATATATCATGGGAACATGTATGAGAATAAATTTGAAATTACATTTTTAAAAAAAAAAATTAATTTTTTTAAGTAATAAAATAACTTGGAAATGGTAGATTTTTGACCATTTTTTTAAACAAACCTTAACATAATAAAATAAATATTTTTAAAAAAAATGTAGACTTTTTATTAAAATATTCCAAGAATAAGTACTCCACAAGGAAATGATTATGGTGGGTGTAAATAGCCCACAGGATAACATGAACCACACCCATCTACTTAGAGGATCACTTTTGGGGAATATTTTTTAAAATATTTTTTCAAATACTTCAAAAAATTGTTATAATGTTTAATGAATGCTTGTGAAAACTTTTTATTCATCAAATATTTTAAAAATCAATTCACATGTTCCAATTATGTATTATGAACCTTACTATATAAAAAGATCTTATACTTTCAACATCAAATTAAATTACCACTTCTAAATGTGAAAAACTAAACACATGTTACACTTGTTGTGGCTCATGTTAATGTGACTGCACCCAAAAGCATGAGCTTAATGACTTAAGATACTATGTGAAAAACCTAAATGTTTTATTGTTGTTAAGGAGATAATGCTAGCATAATAAAACAATGAGTTAATAGTAAACTTAAAGCAATTTACATATGAGCTTCAAACTAAAGAGCCTATTCCTACAAGTCAAGCTCCAAAGGCATTGTGCTTTACAAATTTGTTATCATTGCCCCATTTACTTACAAGGAAAATACAAGGGATAGAACCATTAGTGGATTACAATAAATCACACATTATTGTATTTAATGAATATTTGGAGATTATGTAACAAAAAATTTTAAACAAAGAGGTAACTAAACAAATCAAAAAGACAAAAGAAGAAGAAATGAAGGAAAAGAAAACAAGGATAATAGTTGAATCCTTGAACCTAGTTGAATGAACATCTCAACATATGGTTAAAAAGCGTGTTAGAACAAACTTCAACAAAGCATGGTTTCTAACAGTCATTATAAATGCAAACAACAAATTTCACCACAACTTTCAAGTTGGTTATAGAGTTCATCCTATTGGATATAGAGGTGTTTAATTTGAGTTTTACAACACCATAACAAGAAAATGTTAGGCCTAAGGTTAGGATGCAACAAATAACCATTGAACAAACCAATAGCAAGGGAAAACAAGCTTGAAAGAAGGTGGGTCTAAACAAGAAGTGACCTAATTAGAAGTTTAAAAATAAATTAAAACTTAAAAAGAAAGGTGGAATTTTATAGTTAGGTTACATACAACTTAGAAAAAGTGAGAGGTGAATATTAGAACTTAGAAAGATGTGATAAGAGAGAAATTGGTGGGAAAAAAAATTTGAAAGAAAAATCAAGGGAATAAAAAAAATCCATTGAAAAAGAATAATGAGAAAAAAGATCTGAAACTTGTGTCGTGAATTTTTTCAGTGTCACAAATGTCATGGTAAATTTTCAAATTCCTACTAGACATGTTCAAAATTTGCACAATTCAATTGTTGTTAATTCAAGGGAGGTTATTCTTTCTTTCCCAAATGACATCTAAAAGAAATATATAAGGTTCATCTCATATATATATTTCAATTCAATGTGAATAGACTACTAAGAATTGGATTATGAAAATATGCCAGAAATATATTTAGAATATTTCCAATGTTAATCAAATATTCCCTTAATATTACATATTTCATGCCTACAAAAATACCCCTTTTATCTCATGTGCTTCATAAAATATACATATAATAGTTCCCCAAATGTCCAATTGCATTCAAAGGAACCATTCACATGATGAAATCCAAGGACTTTAAGTCCTTTTGGAATCCGTTTGACTTTTTCATATAAAAGAATTTTTATTTTTATTTTTTGCAACTTGCTATTAAATATGTTTAGAATTGTCCTAATACATCACATGTTGTGTTTTAATGAAATAAAAATGAGTTTTCAAAATTGTGCAAATATACAACTTTGTCCTAGAAAATTATAATAATTTCAAATGATACCAAAATACGTTAATATTTTAGGGCATAAGTTGTTATACAATAATCTACAACTTTCTTTTGAATGTCATATCCATTAAACTCCATTTACATGTGGTAAATTAAAACTCTTGAAATTTTAATTTTCGAACATACATTGAATTTTAAAAAATTTCAAGTTTCACATCTTTTGCATTGTGAGTATTTTTTGAATGTGGGTAGTAGGTTATTATTTCTTCAAAAAAATCATCATCAAAATTTCTTTATTAAAAGAGTCCTTTGTTTAGTCCTTTAAAATTTAAGCATTGGTTTTTAAAGTTGTAAATGACTATTTTTCAATCATGAATGCCACATGCATTAATTCCTCTAATCACGTTGGACAAGCCACATTAAAGTGGACCAAACACAAAATTTTCATCTAACTAATATCCAACCAACATGGCATGGTCATTTATAATTGGTTATTATGATTAAAATTTGTAATCACATATGTTTACATGACATGATCATTTGTGACAAATTTTATGACTAAAACATGAAAAGGTCTAAATTTTTTACCATTGAAAAGTTAACACATGACAAGATTCAAATTGAACAAATGGCACCATGTGGCTTACCTAGGTTGGCTTAAGTTAGGCTACTTGGCCTACCTAACTTAAATCACATAGGTTAAAAACACGGGCTAGGAAACCTAGCTGGCTTAAGCTAAAAAATTTAACCTATAGGTGGTTCAAGCTACACACCTCAACTTAGAATAGGCACTTAAACTACCTAGCCTAGACTAAGGTAAATTTTGATTATAATATAAAAAAGTTGATCCCTAACCTTCACATTGAAGGACAATTGTTTATCATTGCACTAATTAGTTTTTATATGATATGAAATGAAACCACATATTAATAAACATTTTTATTAACCTACTTAAGTGACCTATTCAGCCTACCCTATGTTATGTAGCCTACCTAGGGGCCTACCTATGGGTTAACTAGGCTACCTCAGGGCCTACCTAAAATTTGTTTAAACTAACGAAGGTATTGAAGAACTATTTAAATCTAGTTGCCTACATTAATTAGGGTACTTATGGGCGGACCTAGGGGTTACCTAGGCTACATAGGCTACCTTAGGGTTTCCTAAGAGCAACCTAAACTCATTAAAATACCTAGGGCCTGCCTAGGGGTTGTGTAGGTCACTTAAGGTGTTTAAGGGCAATTAAGGCTTACTTGGGCTACCTCAAGGCTACCTGGGGGTTACCTTGGCTACTTAAGGTCCTATTGGCCTTAAGGGCGACTTAGGCTACTTAAGAACTATTAAAAGGTTGTTTAGGGTACCTAAGGGTTGCTTAAACTAGTTAAAAGCTACCTACCTATGTTGTATGTACCAATGTTGTGAAAATATTGGGTTTCTAGTGTTAAAATCAAGGGTTCAAGGTCAAGTTTTGTGACTTGGACCCAAGTTCACATCTTTTATGTGGGAATCAACACAATAACCAAACATTGGAATTAGTTTTTTGCTAGATCTGGAATTGAAATTAAAATCATGTAAATACAATTTTAAAAATAGGGGCAAGTTTTTAAAGTAGGCAATTTGATTTTAATTGAAATGTTGACAATTAGGTTCAATTTCCAAGTTAAATATTAGATTGTATTAGTTATTAAACTCCATACCCATATAGACCCCAGTTTTAACTTGATATAAATTATTTTATCTATATAATATTTAACATAAAGGAATGTGTAATGTTTTTCATGGAAGCCAACTTGAATTTGAACCAAGATTAAAGGTTTTGTTTTTTAAAAAAATCGCATAACACTAATGTATACTACCTAAGGTACCTAGAGGTCTATTTATGTATAACCTACTTATTTGGGCTACCTTGGGGCCACCTAGGTTGTTGGGCTACTTAAGGGTTATCGTAGGTACCATGGGGGTGTTTAAGGTACCTATAGGCTTACCTAGGGGCTAGTTGAAGGTTGTTTAAGGTACATAGGCTATGTAAGGGTTGTTTAAACTAACACCACCAATATGTGTCTCAATTCACTTTGTATTTCATTACATTTTGAGTGAATTATGACAAATTTACCATGGGGAAAGTAGCCAACCCCTTAATGAACAAAAACTAGTTGTTACAAGGAAGTGAATTCATTAATAATTAATTTAACAAATTAGCCTACTAGTTCACAATTAGGTTAAGCTAGGCTAGGAACCTAAGTTAGGCATCTAACCACTTAGGTTAAGAACATAAACTGGGTTAAACACTTAAGAAAATAGGTTAGGCTAAATTAGGCACCCAAGAATTTAAACCACCTAGCTCATCAACTTAGGGCGCAAGTGTGAAAGTTTGAATCCTTCACCTTCATTATTAAGGAACAAGTCTTTAGCCATTGCATCATTATTTAAATTAATGAAATGACTTGTCACCACAAATTATTATGCACATTTTTTTCCTAACCTATGGTAAGGCTACCATAGGCAAGGTTCTTAATATTTATGTTAATTTTAGGCTAATTTTAAATTAATGTAGGTTACTTTACATTATTCTTAGGCTACCATAGGCTAAGATTTAAACCTAATCCTAAGTTATTAATTTTAGGCTATTTGTTATTATTTTAAATTATATGATACTTTTGAATGTTTTCGACTAATCCACCTTTGGCTATTATAGGCCATTGTACTACCCTATGTTATTTTCAATTATTTTAAGTTATTCCGCCTCATGATTATTTTTTATTATTTTATTTGAAGATATTCTAGGTTATTCCATCCTAGATTATTTTAGGTTATTTTACCTTAAATTATGCTCAATTGTTCTCAGCTATTCTTTGTTATATAAAGATATTTCACCTTATGTTATTGAAGGTTATTTTAATTTTTTCTAAGTTATTTCACTTTATGTTAGTTTTGGTTATTCTAAATTATTCCACCATAAGTTATTTTGGGTTAATCCAAATCATTTAAAACTATTATATGTAGGTTATTTTAGTTTATGTAACCTTAGGTTAGTTTATGTTAAAATATTTTAGGGTGAAATAAACTTGGATAATTAAAAATAACCTATAATAGCCTACGGTGAAATAATTGAAAATAATTGAAAATAACTTAAGTTTGATTAATCTAAAATAACTTAGGGTGAAATAACAAAAAATAAACATATATTTAATTAATTATAGACTAAACTATCTATTCTGAACTTTTTTTAAACTAGTGTTTAGGATCAAGTTTAACACCAAACATTGTGAACATTTATATGTTGGATTATTTAGTGGGGAAAAAAATTATTAATATTTATTGTTGCATCATTTGGTCACTCCATAATGAAAGTTTCTTTTTAATTTTCCAATTCCCAAATGGTCAATTGTTGATTTTGGACTTTTCAAAAGTTTGGAATTAATTATATACATGATAATAATTTCAAAACTTGTAACTAGGAGCCAAAAGGATTACTTTGGAAAAAGACTACAAATTTTTTTTCCCCCAAAAATAATTTTACATGCAAATGAAATTTTGAATGAAATTTTTTGTAACTTGTTGTAAAAATATATATAAATGTTCCCCAATGCATCACATTTTTTTGGTTAGTCATTATTAAATAAATATGAATTTTTAAAAGTGTGTAAATTCCTTACATATTCAATGTTTCATCTTGAAAAATGATCAAAATTTTAAGTCATCACCAAAAATTAAAATTTCACATTCTTTAAATTTTTAAAGTTTTAGAATTCTGCATTTAAAAAAATATGAGTGTTTTTTGAGTGTGGCTAATATGTTTTTATCACCTATATTCTATTCAATGAAAATTCTTTTATTATATGAGTCCTTTTGATAGTCCTTTACAAATTTGATTCCATTTGATACAATAGGTGTACATTTTCAAACATCCTAAATAAAAACCAAAACTTAAAATTGGATCAAATGAATTCTTGTTCTAAGTTCCTTGACATTCATATAAATGAAAAAAGACTAACTTGCCATTATTACTATGGTTTTAAATGGGAATGAAAAAAAAGTTTGATTTTGATTGATTATGTTTAACATATGACACCTTTTTTGACTCCTAATTACATGTTTTAACCCAATATTGCAAATGATATATAATGAACCAACATGATTATCTTAGAAAAATATTACATGTCATTTTTTCCCAATTTTTTTTTTTTCCATACAAATGAATTTTGGAACAATTTTTTTTTGCAATTTTTTATAACAAATGCTTATAGTTGTCCTAGTACACGACATTTTTTTGTTTATCATTTTTGAATAATTTGAAATTTTGAAAATGTCTTAATTCCTTGTAAATTTAGTGTTATGTTTGTGAAAATGACAACAATTTCAAATCATAATTAAAATTTCATTTTTTACATTTTTATGTTTTTTGTGATAATAAGCTACAATTTTTCTTAACACATCATGTAGATTATACTTCATTTATCGGTGGTAAAAACTTTCAAAGTTCTAAAACTTTGGATCAATTTTGGAAAATTCTTTGAATTTTTAAAGTTTTAGAATCCCACATATTTTAAAGTATGAATGTTTTTTCAATGTAATTAATAGGTTTTTATCCTCTTAATTTCTTCCCATCAAATGTGTTTTATTATATGAGTCCTTTTGATAATCCTTTGTAAAATCGATTCATGTCTAACACTATAGGTGTTCAATGTCAAAGGTCTTAAATCAAAATTTAAATTTCAAATTTCATTAAATATATTTTTATACTTAAATTTTTATACTTAAATTTCAAATTTCATTAAATATATTTTTATACTTAAATTTTTATACTTAAATTTCAAATTTCATTAAATATATTTTTGGTTTGAATTATTTGACATTCACATCAATGAAAAAGAAACAGCTTGCCATGATTGCCATGGCTTTAAATGGCAAAACATAAATATTTATCCAATTTTGATTATTTTTATTTATGATCCAATGCCATTTTTGGCTTGTTGGATTATGATTATATTCAATAGTTGATAATAACATAGAGTAAAATAACTTAAAATAACCCAAGGTAAAATAATTTACAATAATTTAGGATAAAATATCTTATAATAGTTTAAAATACAATAGCTTAATGTCTATAAAGTAACAACATTTTAAAAAAATTATATACTATAATGAATTATTTCAATTAATAATGAATTATGTTAACTAATAATGAAAAGTGATGATTAAATAATGACCTTATAGTGATATAATTTTAAATAAAATGAAATGATTAGGGTGAGGTGAACTTACTTCATTTTTAAGGTTTCATATTGATTTAGATTAATGAATTGCACCCCACTTTTGCACTAATATAAAGTGAAATTTAACAAAGTTATGATAATTAATTTACAAATTATTTGATGTCTTTGAATTTCATTTATTCTACTATTTCTAAACATGATAATACCATATTATTGAAATTAATAAAAACTTAAAAACATACAATACATCATTTTGTGACTTTCAATAGAAACCTAAAACCAAAAAAATCCAACTTGGATGTCAATTGGTACATTATTGTGATCTTGACTCCATGATGATAAATTGTAAACCTAAATAATTATAGAACTAAATAAAAAATTAAAAAAAACGATAATGTGAGTTTCAAAACAACATGCACTTTAAAATAGTTTGGTAAAATTTCAATACATTTGTTAAAAATTTTCATTTTCATTTGCATAACAAAATCACTGATACAAAAATGAGGTGTAATTTATAAACTCAAATCACTATGGAACCTTAAAACTAAAATAAGTTCATTGCCCTTTAATCATTTCACCTTGGTTTAAATTATATCATTATGAAATCAATATGTAATTATCATATTTCAATATTATTTGAAATAATTCACTATAATAAATAAGTTTATTTTGATCATGTTGTTACTAGATAAGGTTGTACATAGTTAGCTAGAAAAAAAAAAATAGACAAAAAAATTTTAAATAAGTAAGTAGGTTGAGTATATGTTCCTGTATACATAAATAAATAAGTAGATAGATAGATATGCATGTAGATCTATAAGTAACTATGTTGCAAGTAAATAAGTAAATAGCCTATAGGTAGGTTACATAATCCTTAGGTAGACTATGTTGTTATTCATTATGTCTAACTTTGAAAAATAAATTAACATCTTAAAGAAGTAGAAGCCTTTCTACCTCCTACCAGATAATCTCTCCAGTACTGATGACAACCTTAACCTTGGTGGAGATTTCTTTAGTTATTTGAGGACCTTATCATGCATGTTTTCATGCACTAGGCTGGCTCGCAAGACTTCGTGTACTTGATCTTCCTCTGGGCAGGTGTTTTGCTGACCAGCAAAACTGACCATTAATATCAGTCCATCTGAGCTGTCACAACAACGCACTACATAGTCCTTACGCCAAGGAAGGCCCAATTGTTAAGACATTACACCTTGGACGTCAGACTCCACCATTAGTTCCCATCATGCAATGCCTTGGCAACACGACGATCTTCTTCGGCTATTCTACCAACTCTCCTCTTACACAAGCCGATACCCAATTCTGCACACGCTCAAAAACAATACTTACAGAGACATTTTGCCAAACCTAAATGTTTGCACAAGTATTTCTGCATAATTCCAAATAATTCACAAACATAAAGATCCCTTTGGTTCCCAACAGAGCACAGTCAAAATTAAAAACACACTGAAACATGAGGCATACCCCAGGTACTTGGTTAGTTGGGGGTGCCTCCCAAGTCCAACTTTTTTTCTTTGGCAATGAGCCAATTTGATTGGCCCATCACAAAACAAAGTTGAAACTATGGAGGCTGATTCTATGGAAAGATGGAGAGACTCCCCCTTTGGCCCACCTATATAGGTGAGAAGGGGAGGACTTTGGGCAAAACATATGGGATCAAAGCAAGATGCTATCAGGAACACATTGGGAACTTGAAGGGAACATATTGGGAACTTGAAGGGAACATGTTGGGACAAAGGAAAAATGAAAAAATCCTCCCCCCCCCTTCCCCCCCCCGCCCAAAAAAAACTTAACAGAAAATAATCAAGGAACTTTGAGTTCATGCTGAGCCTTCCCATTGGCTGCATGAAATTTCTATGCTCCAAAAATGTTCGTCACCATTTTTGGCCTGGGCTAATACCCCCATTATAAACTGGGGGTACTCATTTATTTATTCAACTTCAAGTTTGAGAATCACCATTATGACTCTCCAGCCAGCTTTTATTAGAAAATGAGTTGGAGGCTCTTATGGAAGCTAATAGTAGAGCTGCTGTCCCTGGCTACAATCCCTGCTTCCACAATGATTTCACATGGCTCTTGAATGTGGTAACCATTGCAGAGCAGGGAGGATTCTGTTTTTTACTACTTTAATATCTAGTATGTAGCCAAATTTGGCTAAATCATCTTATGGATGATGACCACTTCAGCTACATCACAAAATTGAAAAAAAAAACAAGAAAAAAAGCCCTGGCCCACGGTAGGCACATTGCCAAAATAAAGGAGCCTAGGATGAGACGACAGTAAGTCTAGCCTCCCTCACATTTTGGGAATTCCCCCCCCACACGTTGTGAGCTTTATTGGTCATAATAGTTGCCAACTAGTTCATACTGAAAATTTAAAATTCTCAATAGTATTTTGGTATTATTGAGATACAGTAATACATTGTGAATCATATAAATTAGTTGTGGGGACCTTCAAAGTTCAATTTATGTTTTTGGATGGGCATCTTTGATTGGCTCATCACAAAAAAATAAAAGTAAAAAATCAAGCTTTGGATAGTCCCAAAATAGATATGTTGTAATTTGGTCCTTTGGGCTGCTTAATTAGGTTACAAGAGTAAGACTTAGGGCCAAGGATATGGGATAGAATGAGAAGCTATTGGGAACATGTTGGGCAACACATTGCGAACTTGATGGGAACATAATAAGAATCTCATGAGAACACATTCGGAACATCAAAAACCAAGGAACCCCGCACTCCCCCAAAAAATATATATGGGACCTTTGGGTGCATGCTACCTCACCCCATTCGCTGGAAAACAAATTTCTTGCCTAACTCTATTCTTTGCCATTTTTGGCCTAGGCTAATGGTACAGGCATGAACTATGGGTGTTTATTGGGATGTTTGTACTTGCAACCTAACACATGATGCTAAACAAGAAACCTTAACAAAGGCTAGCAGTTATACATGGAGCAATGAGAAAGCAAATGAGAAATTACAAAGCAATAAAACACAATGTAGAGGGATGGATGTTAATGGCGAAAGTTGTCAAATTTGATGGTCTAGGCTTCACAGCACTACTAACGAACATAAATGATGAAACCTTGCAAAACTTTATTAATAAAAACCCCATAGATTTGGAAAATCTTCAAAGGAATAAGAAAAAAAGAAAAAGGAGAATTTACAGGATGTCAAGTTAGCTCAAAGTAGATATCAAAATCTTTCCATCTCATGTTAAAAATTGATTGCTTGTAAGGGGTCGATCATATTGCTCTGTGATGTCAAAAATGGACCACTTGTAAGGGGTCGATCATATTGCTCTATGTCAAAAATTAACTGTCTGCAATAGATTGGTTGTGGTGATGGGAGGTGTGTTCTGAAAGGGTGGAAGCCTGGAAGTAACTAAAGCACATCACGAAAAAGGAGTGCTGAAAAGTGGATGGCCGTTTGCAACTTTTGTGATACTGCTATGTATTGTTAGCTCTAAAGAAGATGCAACCTGGCCTCTTCTTTTTGTAAAGGGATTTCAGAAGGTCTTCGGGCTTGTCGTTTTTAGGCTCTAGTTTGCTCGTAAAAAAAGGGATGGTGGCCATCTTCCATGATCTTATGAAATTGCAGAAATCTTCCCTGGTGGAAGCACATGTCCTTTGAAAATTAGGGCAGGTCTTTATACCAAAGAAGGGTAGGCCTTTGGTCTTCCTTGTTTATTTTGGTGCCCGTCACTCAGGCTACTGCCCTTGTGCCTAGGCATCTCAAAACAAGGAAGGGCTGAGTGCCTTACCCTTCTCTTATGCATAGATCGCAAGGTCTAGGTGACAAAAAGTTCTTACATCTACTCTTAAATGTGGGAGGGATCCTATGGCCATGGTGAATGAGCACCCACATTGGTACCTTCAAATTTTTGAGCAAGGCCTCTTAGTGTAGGGTAAAGCTCTAGGGTGGGGGCATTCTCAAAATAAGAGGCCTAGGACGAGGAGAATGAAATGGGAGGGTTCTTACACCTATAAGTAGGCATAATATCCTTCCCAATTTCTAGGAGGAAAATTGATGGATATAAGGTGCCCTTCACATACATTGTGAATTTTCTCTGAGTGCTTTACGTGACCATATTAAGCCCAAAAAATATTAGATTTGAACTTAAAAGACCATGATTTAGTCTAAGCATGGGATATTTATAATATTTTTAAATAACTTTAAATGAATTTTGGGAATTTTACCCAGTACCAATGTGAGTGCTGGTTCACCCAAGGCAGGATCTTACAACTGTTGAGAAAGCATATAATTTGCTCCTCTCTCTCCACTTTTGAAGAGGGTTCAAGGGTAGAAGGTGCCCTCCAAATACAATGTATTGTTTTAGGGTATGGAAATTCCATAGCCAATTGTTGGAGGGCATGAGAACTCAACAGGGTACCGAGTTCCCATGCCCTCAAATTAAATGGAAGTAGCTCTGGATCCGCCCTTCCCTTATATTGTAAACAACAAAACTTCGAAGAAACCAAGGTTCATTAATGACAAGCGTATGAATGAGAGGTTGAAGGTTGAATCAGGATGCATATACTTATAATGACCTGTGAAACTTCTTGGGTAAGACTGTAAGCATTGCCACACAACAACTAGACAAGGGTTCAGCAGAACAATAAAAGCTCACAAAACACAATTTGAATGTTTATCAACTTGTGTACCTGCGCCCTAAGGTCAGTTTCGTAATTAAATAATCCTCAAAATAGTGAAACGATTTTTTGTGAAAATATGGAGTTGACAAGTTGAAAATCATCTTAATTGTCATAGGCTACACTCTGAATATAATTTTACTCACTTCACAATATCATAATAGATCATGGAAAATTTTAATAATTTCAATTTTTAAAAAAATAATTTGAAACAAAATTGTTTTGTCAATGTGGAAACTGACCCTAGGCTACAGTAGAATCTGGATTTCCAAGCCTAATATAATAATGCATACAAGGAACAGTGGTCTTCCATTTTGTAATGCCTTTTTTGTAGGCTTGATCTGACTAATATTGCCATGTGAAAAGTCGAATGTTGATTTCATGGGTAAACCCACCAAAACAAGAAAGTTGCAAAAGACTAGTGTAATGAACAAACACTTTGTTACATGATATAACTTTTGTTCTTCTCAATTCAAGGCTGGGTAAATTGGATTGGAGTGGGACTTACAAGTTGGTGGAATCTTGTATTTTGCAGCATTATAAGAAAACAAAGTAGCAATTTTTCACAAGATTGCACACACACATATATGTTTAAATTGAGAAGTTTTTAAAATTCAATACCATTAGTAATATTTTAAAACAAACAATTGTTTTAAAAAAATCGACTTTAAAAAAACATTTCAAAAAAATTGCATGACCATTTTTTTTTAACATCCTTTCTTACTTGCCTTCAAATTCACAGCACGCACATTTGAGGTCTTGTGTAGGGCCGAGAACAAACGCTTGGTTGTCTACTTGCCCAATCATCCTTTTTTTCCGTTTAAACTCAAATGTTTTTTCATCTGCAATGTGCACCAAGCTAGGCCTCCCCCATCCATTGACCTTTGGTTAGTCTCATTGCATCTATGACCAATCTTTAAACCCCATGGGGATTCACCTCCTTCGTTGCGTTCATGGCATGGAGAAGATGACATCACATGATGCAATGTGGAACGCCTTTAATTTCATTGTGAAATATACATGTTTTTTTTCATGTTGTGTGTGAGCAAACCCACGTTCTTTCACCTTTTACCCTTTAGTCCTCATGTTAACAAGTCAACATTGTGCTTTTGGTTGATGGCATACGCACATTGGCCGATGTCGTCATTGTTAACTGCATTTGAATGGACTTGGTTTTGTGTGTTCCATTATCTTGTGAGGTGGTTGCAATGGTGGCGAATCAAATAAAGGAGGGACTTTATCAAGATTGGTACCTTGCAAACTTGTTTTTCCCTCTTGCCTTCAAGGTTTATGGGTGTTCATATCAATAAGTTCACAAATTTTTCCATCATTGTGTTAACATGGATTGCGTAACAAAGGGCTTTGAAGGCCTTCTTCTATTAGTTTTGCGTGTTTCTTACAAGTAGAGGGGGTCAATGGCATTGTAGTGGATGCATGTTACATCTATTTTGAAAGTGAACCATTATTGTTGTTGAGGGTTCTTCTAGGTTAGGTTGATAAATCCCAATGTTTTAACATTGTTCCAATTATAGTTTTTGTTCTTATACATATTAAGTTTTAGTTATACAAAATTTTGTATTAAAAATCCATACATAATTCAAAATGTTTCAACAACCACATTTTTCACAACCCAAGTGTTTGCATAGTCATGAATTTGTCATAATTTTTCCATAGTTTATTTTTCATACTAATATATAGGAAAGAAACAATAGTTCATGAAAAAAATACAAAAAACAAATACCAAAGGTCATAATTCAGTAATCTTGTGTACATCCTCAAAATTGTTCTATCTTCATAACTATTATTATGCTTTCTTTCTTCTATGTACTCCTAGTGTTAGACATAAAAAAGAACTGATTAAAAAAATAACCTTCAAAAAAATATCCATAGCTTCTTTAATCCTCAACTTTCCTACCTAAATCATCATTTGAATTCCACTTCAACAAATTTCAACTACTTTGTACTTATTGAACTTGATCTATCAAACCTATCTCAAAATAAACATCACAATGCCTACTCTTTATGCTTATCTGGTCTAATTATTACAATACAATCTTGCCTTTAACATTACCCCCCTTGTACGTTGGATTCCGTCCTTGAAATCCTATTAAAGATATTTGTACTAAAAGAACTTAAAATCTATAGAATAAATTATTTCTTATTCTTATTTACTCTATAGTTGTCTATTATGTAACTATACCCTATAGTTCTATAAACTGTTGTTCTTCCATCACATGAATATCTTTAGTCTACATAATTTGTCATAGTTGTTCTTGCTATTGTGCTTTTGTAATGGTATGTGTATGGCCATTATCCCCTCCTCTTATGAAGTTGTCGTTGTTGTTATTGTAATAAATTAGGTAGATAAATAAACATTAGCAGTTATATCATAGTATGGTGATTTTGTGTGAACAAATACCTACTATGTTTCTTATTTTGTTGAGACTTCTGTTCAGACTTGTTCATAAACTTGTGTTGTAGTCTATTCATCCACAACCTCCTCTATAATATCTCCTCCCTCAAGTCGACAAGTGGGCTTGATTGAACTTCTTAGGCCTCTCCACTCAAAAAGTTTTCTCATTTTTACCTTGATCACATCATTTTACGATCTTGTATTTAAGATTAGATCTTTGTTGTATGTGTCTTTTCAATGTTAAGAAGGGCACAATGGTGAGGTGTCAACATATTTTTGTTGTTGAAGGTATGCATGAACTTGGATTTCTTTTTTACTACAATTGATAGTTATGGAATATGTTCATGGATTTTTGAATGTTGACACATCGAAGATTGGAATGTCATAAGTTGCAATGGTATGAAATTTTGAAGTGCAACTTGACATCACATTCATTGTCCATGTTCTTCAGTAATATCAATGTTCATTGATTTTTCTTACTTTACATAACTTGAATTTCCTTTCTAAAATGATTTCATTTGTTTGCAAATCCTAAATGTTGTGAATGTTCTTTGTGTTTTTCAAAACCGAAATCTTTTAAATTTTGTGTGAATGTTGTGTGTTATGTGACTTAAATTTTGTGTGAAATGTAAGAGTGTCGTGTTGAAACTTGAATATTTGTGTTTGTGGTGAATATTTGAATGTTTGTGGCTATTGTGCATACCTAAACCATTTTAGGGTTTTGTCTTTTGACTATGGTAGCCTTTTAAGTTCCAATGAACTTTAGGTTCCATCTTTTTTCCAAGTCTTTTGCATCCATGGATCCTTCATGTAATAATGCAAACCTGAAATTATCCATGTGCAATAGAACTTATTATATCACCCAATGTGATCTTAAATTTTATTGTGTATATTTATGTGGGTAGTGCATTTTGAAAGGGAAAAAAGAAAATTTGTGAAGAAATTATTACATGCCCTTTTAGAGATCCTACAAAGCTTAGGATTAATGAACTCAAAAAAAAAAACTCAAAAAAATCAAAGTTGAAAATTAATTGGATTTACCAAAATAAACGGGCTACAAAATTGATTTGGTTTATACCTTTTTATGGGGGTTGGCAAGATAAAGATGGTGAGGTGCAAAATATGATTCAAAATTGAAGGGAAAGATAAATTGTTAGTTCAAAAGCTTGATTTTCTCAATATGCATTCATCTTGAAAGAAGTGCAATGTTGCCAAACTTGGAATGACTATGGTGCATATTATGTGAACCTTAACAATGCACACATGTGAAAACTGAAAAATTGTATGCTTCCATAGGGTGTGATACGATTGGTGACTTAGTTGAATGAGTAGGGAAGGAAGAGAAGAAGAAAAAATATGTGCAATTTGTTGCCGTATGGCACTTGTTGAAATAAGGACATCCAATGACTAATTTTTCTTGTGCAAGTTTATTTTTTAAAAGGTCTTAAACTTCTTCTATTTGCACAAATCTACTTTAGTAAGGATATGATACAACAAAAGGTCAAGTTTCTAACATCCCCTTTATTCAAGAACAATGCACATTCTTGTTATTTTCTTTTCCTCTTTTCCCCTATTCACCTGCTCTTGTGTACATCTTGTACCAATGGAACCACTCCCCCTTTCTAGTGATCCTTTTTTCTTGGTTTATTAGAACTTTGATTATTTTGGCTATATTTGTGACTTGTTTTCTTTTGGTTGCAAGATTATGTTAGTTCTCCTTTGGCTTTTCACAAGCAAAAGCTTGGTTTGATGGAGTTCAATTGCATAAATATGTCTTCAAATAGAAAACAAAAATCAATAATATAAAATTTGTATAATGCGTTAAATGCCTTTTGTTGTACCTTTTTTCATAATTGTTAAATATGTTTTTTAAAAAAGTTTTTGTTGGTGCCGATTAGGTTATCGATCTCAATATCAAAAAAAATTGGTGTTGGTTAAATTATCAATATTTTGAAAGGTAGTAACCACCAGTTATGCATAAAGGTAGGTTGTCAAATAATCAGTTGATAATCATTAGTTATCTTGCCCATTGATAGCTGGTTATAAGGTTGTGAACAAAATTAAACATACTTTTAAAAACTTTTTTCTTGTTCTTTTGTTTTTTTATTATATAAATGTGATGTGTTTTAGGATTGATAACCTACTTGGATGATAACTAGATCATCTAGGTAGGTTACTAGATTTTGAAATTTTAATATCAATCAGCTAGGTTATTAACTGATTATCAAAAAATCAATATCCAACTGGTAGGATATAAATAACCGGATTGATAACCTAGTTAATAATCAAAATTCAATAACCGGCCAACACTGGTACACTCCTTGGGTTTAACCTTGGGGGAAAGTTGGACGGTAGTAAGTGTGGACCCCTACTAGCTTAAAGGCCATTAGAAGTTAGAACTTTGCATGCAGGTGACATTAGAAGGGCGGTGGGTGAGATAGCTTCCTACTACTACTAGAGGGACTAACTCTCTCCATTCTTTGGTTCCTATGGGGCTGCGCGTTTTTTGGGCCTTTCTTTGGCCTCCCCTTTTGTCTTCTGTGTGATGGTTCCGGCCATCAGTTTTTTATTGGATTTTTTTGCCCCCAAGTTAGAACTTGTCCACGCAACAGCCTTAGAGAAAAATACTAAACGATAGATACCTATAAAAATACGCTATAAATACGGATTATAAATACGGGACACCTGCTTTTCCGCGATAGACGCTTCGCATTCACTTTTCTCTGTTCCCGTCAGTTGCAGGCAAAGCACGTGGACTGCCAGAAGGATCGGGCCAGATGAGAACGGCGGAGGAACCCACGATCCCCACCCACATCTCCCGCGCATCAGGAACCGTTTTCCCACTGCCGACCACATCGCGTAGACAGAACATGGCATTGTGACATGTAGTCGCCACGCATGCATTTTGATTCGTTGTTGGACGTGGCCACGTACACACTGAAAGATGACCATTTGGATTAGTACGTGCAAGAATGGTGGCTTAAGATGCCACGCAAGCGACATGTCATGGGACAGCATCTGAATCGGGACCTGGGATGGGGTTTTGTGAACTGGTTTTGGGATCTCGATTTTCGCCGCGGGTGAAGCGCCGGTAGCTCCCGGGCGCCGAGGAAGATCACGGCTATGGCGACGACGCTCGGCATCGTCTCGGCCGTCTTTCTTCAGCCTCCTTCTGTTGCGTACTAACCGTCGACGAGGAGCGCCAGGAATCGTTCGGAGCGTCTGGGAAGATCGATTGTCTGCGCTTTATTTTGGTTCTTTTCAAATTTTCTGGTCTTTATTTTTGCGCGGTTTTTCAGATTTTTAATAGATTAAAAAGTTGCGGGAAGAAGGAGCCTTTTGTGATGGAGTGCTTCTTGTTGTGCACGCGACCGGGGGATTGTTTCATGTTTATTTCATGCCAAATTGCAAGCTCTTCGCGCAGTTTCAAGGTACTCCTCTGGATTGTTTTGCCACATAACACATTCAGCCATTCTCTGATATATATACCTAGTCATGCTCCATTGTCTTTTCTGTGGGATGATGAAACACCTGCACTTTCTGGTAGGTAGCGCGTAAGTAATGGAGGTTTGTGGCTTCTTATAGACATGCGAATTGCTTTTGTAGTTCAGCTCTTCTGCAGGGATACTAGAGTTTTCCTTTTTTTTCTCTCTCTTCCGAGTGTTTGTTTATTTTCTTTCGAATATGCTGCTTAACTTGTTGCGCTTGGGAAATGGAACAAGAGATTGGATCCATCCTATTGAGGTTCTTGTTCGTAACCAACGCTTTCTAACTCTCTGATTCTTGGCACGGTTTTCCCCAGGTCGGAGAGGATTTTCCTTCCTTTTGGTAGTTCCGAGATTTGGCTGTGGCGTTTTTTTCAACGAACATCGGTTCCATTCCTTCGATTTTGTGATCAGTTTCCTCGGATTGCTTCAGCTTTTAGAGTATAGGGTTATTGATCGCTGCTGGAATTCATTGGAGATGCTGATACACTGTGATGTTTCCTTCTCCGGCTGAGAGAATACCTTCTCAACACTTTCGACAATATATCTTGCAATTTTCTCCAGCCTTCGAGAGTTGAATAGCCGCTTCTGGCGATTTCATATCCTCCAGTCTAGGCATATGGATACATCAGCACCTTCTGATAATGCTTTTCCTTCTAGTGGAGGAGCACTGATCACGGGGAATGAGACAGAGAGGACGAGGGAATTTAAAGACGTTGTTCCCGTATTGCTCAAGAGAATGATGGATGCAGATGGCATAAGACCTAGCATGATCAGAAGTGGACCTGTATTGGTGAATGGGAAAAAGCTTGAAAGAGGCAATAGAGGAGCTGTTCTAAGTAGTCACCGAGGACGAGGAGGAGCTTTGAAGCTCTTGGACAAGCAGGGAGAGCAGGGAGGAGGATTTGTGGAAGATGATGCCTGTTCTACCTCTGGAAAGGAGACTGGGAAGAGCTTCTGGAAAGCTTTGGATCGTTGCATTGCAGCTTCCATTAAAGGTTTTGTGATTGGAGGTGGTCTTCGGGGAGGTCTTTCCCTCTTTGCGATTCTCAGCCGCCTGAGAAAAAGATCGTCCTTTAGGTGAAGGCTTTAAATCCTCTTTGTGATTATTCAATATATTGGTCTTACACAGGCCAATCTCACTTTCTGTCACAAATCCCTCTCAGAAATATTTTAGAGCTGACTGTTCACTATGTTCATGCAGTACAAAAGGTGTGAGTCTTCGAGGAAGAACAAACAATGAAGCTATCATGGCTGCTTTGAAAGAGACACTTCGCTATGGCTTGTTTGTGGGAACATTTGCAGGAGTATTCTGCACAGTTGATGAAACTGTTGCAGCTATAGGTGGATGTCACAGGTTTGGACACGCCCTTTAAACATTGAGATTTTACATTGGGTCAATTCGGAAAATGTGAATCACGGGCACATTCAACAATGTGGTGTAATAAGCATTCTCAATGTCTTTATTCAGTTTCTTAGATGGATTCTTTAAGCAACCATGAAAACTTGAAGGAGAGTTTGGATATGATATGAATTATGTCTCCTATTTAAAACAAAATGCCCTAAACCCGAGCAGGAATGGGCCATGACATCAGTTACATGTCTTAGCAGACCTGTGTAGGAAGTTGCAAATGTGATACCTTCTGCATCCTCTGGGTCATTTGTGTCACAAGGCTTTTTGCGGAGTCTCTTTTTTGCAGGACTGCAAGGTGGCGATCACTGGTTGCTGGAGCAGTTGCAGGACCATCATTGTTACTGACGGGGCACAAAAAAAGACACACAAGCATGGCCCTTTACATCCTTGTCCGGGCAGCAGTTCTGGCTGCCCGCTGTGGCATTAAGAATGAGCGAACAGGGTGGCTATGTCGACCTCTTTCTTGGAGGCATGGTGACACATTCCTCATGTGTTTGTCATCCTCACAGATTCTGTAAGTAATTGGTCTCTTATGTTTTCTATGTGTAGTTTATAGTATAGCAAAAGTATTTCAAGAATTTAACTCTGGGACCCTTGTTGTATTCTGCCATTCAAGGTCAGCCTGGATTCTGAAGCCAGATAGTCTGCCATCATCTTACATTGCTTTCCTCAACAAGCATGGAGGAAAAGATCTCTCTATCATAAGGGGGTTCAAGGAGCTAGCACTGAAGATGGAGCCATTCTCTGCCTTGAAAGCCATTGAGGAGTATTACAAATCAAATGGAGTTGATCTGAAACTGGATCCCAATATGTCCATTCCATGCACGGTAATGACACCTTTTTTCTCAAGGAGACTATTACTATTATTGCAATAATTCTTCAGAGGTTTAATCTCTTTTCACTGTACAATCTGGCCTCTTAAAACATGCAGTAGAAGCAGGTATTTGTTGAAGAGCAGGCTTTTGGTTTCTAACTTTTTGCCTCTGTCAACATATCCTGCATAATGTTTCTCCCAGAGCTTGAGATTGTTTTGCCAACTGGGATAATATCTCTATGTTGTGGCTTCATGACGCAGATGTTACATGGAAACCAAGGTTGCATGTCACATTTCTTCTCTTTCTTGGGGCCAGCATATTTACGGTCATTGCCTGTTTACTTGCCAGTTTATTTTGTTCCTGCTCTTCTTGTGCATCGTCAAGGCCTATTTGTGAGGTAATCATATTTCCTGAGGCTAATGCTTTTCTCTCTTATTTGTTCATCAATGACAGAAAAGGTTAATAGCCTTTCTGATAATTTGCATATTTCCAGTGCTGCCTCTGAAGGGGTGTTGTTGAATTTCTTTACACACACTATTGTTGTTGTAATCATGGGTGCAGGCCATTTCCTATATTGTGGAAATCCTTGATTGGCACAGCTAGATCTAGCCTATTCCTTGCTGTTTATTGTGCATCAGCCTGGTAGGTATCTCACCAGAATGCCTGTCACTCTGTTCATCATCAATTCTTTTCTCCACTTCATCTCAGTTTGTTCTTTCTTTTCATTGGTAGGTGCACACCTCCTGTCACTATATGCTCCTTGGGTTTGGATTGGATTTTTAGATGTGGGGAGTATATCCTTTTTGGACATCAATCAATCCATTATTTCTTCTGGTTTCTTTTGTGCTGCATCATAGTAGGTGATATTTTTACAAACTTCCTTTGTCTCTATGCAGGTCCTGGACATGTGTTTTGTTTAGAGCCACAGGGACTATCAACTCCCCACTTGTTGCAGCAGCAACTGTACGAATCCTTCTCTTTTGCATCTGCATGGTACTCTATTTTTGTTTGAGTTTTGTCCTCTTGCAGCTACATGAATTGACTTTCTTTGGAGTAAGTATGAAAGTCTCTTTTGTTTATGCTCTGTGTATGTGCTTTTCTTATTGTGATATCCTAGAAATATTCTAGGAGTACACTATAGAGCAGTATGGCATATTGTTTATCTCAAGGTCTGCTGCACTAGTAAATGTGACTGGTCATAATGTGCCACACATTGCTGGTGATTTTGTTTTCAATGCTGACCAGATGTGACCATGCTAGCTAACACCTAATTGGTCAAAGAGTATGCTCCAGGATGGGCTGGTGAAGCTGAAAAGATAGATTTTGTGCCTCTTTTGTTTCACCATTGGTGATCCATGGTTTTAATCCACTGAAATACAGATTTAGAAAAATAATTGACTTGAGAGAAGGAACCACAAAAACTAGGCTTCCAGTAGGTGAAGTTTGATGGAAGTGATATGATGTATATGGAGATGCTGACTTTGTATCCGTTTGTTATTTCCGCAGTTTCCAGTGGGTCTAGCATTGATGATTGAGAAGAAATCACGGCGCATGGAAATTGCCCTGTACTGTTTTGCCCGTGCAATGGAGAGCTTTGCAATTTGTGTGACTGATTGGGGACTGTTGGAGCGCTACAATTTGATTCCTCCTAAACGGTTTGATGTCCTGCTTTTCAGCACTGCTACTGCCATCATAATGCATTGCTATGCTCAAGAGCGTGACGTTTTCCGGTCAAAGTACCTGAATGTTCTTGACTGGGTCTTTGGGCTTCCTGATGGGGCTACACCATACACTCCCCTCCTTTCCTCACAATCTAAGTCGTTTGATGCAAAGTTTCTAGCTACCCCTCCATCCTGGAAATCTGCTTCTGAAATTTCAGAGGTAACTGAAAGAGAGGCATTGGAATCTGTTGACCAAGTTTGAGGCACACTCAATCTTAGCATCTTAATTGCACTTCTTCCTAGATTCTACTCATCTCATAGAGCCTATATGCTTGAGAGCTGTTGTCTAAAAGTTCTTTTTTTCCAGTTTCAAAAGCCTCTTCTGAGATGTCAACTGGACATTAATGGATCTTTCTGTTAGCCATTCTGTCATGCTGAAATTTCCTGTGTCAAATATAGAAATTATGAGCTTTGGTGCGAAATCTCATTAATTCCCACCTACATTTTTCAGTAGCGAAAAATGCCATAATTGTGCAGAGAACTGCAGATCTTGGTCTCCAGCTTTTCAGTTCTGGAGGCCATCTGCAGGAGATTGATGACTACAACTCAATTATCTTTGTCTCTTCAGTGCTAACCAACATCATGACTGAGTGTTCCAGTTGCTTCTGGAAATGCAACAAAAACTCGGGATGCAAATTTGTGTAGAATTGTTTGCCCAAAATTTGGAGCAGATTTCTATCCACTTTATCTACATCCACCACCAGGAGTTGATGAAGTCAGTGAGGAGTAACATGTGCTAGTGACTGCCATTCATGACAAAGGTGACAATCTGATATTTTGTGAATGACATTTACAAGGTAATGATCACACTCATTCTTTGTTATTTTTGTTTCAGTTCTGTTGGAACGAACACAATGTTTATTTTCAGAGGTGTTAGTTCAGACTTTTCTATGCATTCTCCAAGATATTCAAAATTATACATTAATTGTTGTTATTTGAACATAGGATGTGGACTTGATTTGATTGAAAATAAGGAACATGCGAATTCAGCAATTGTCTCATGTTTGACAACTTATTCTATATGATATAACCAGTTGCGCTTATTTGAATTGTAGCTTGCAACAAGTTATATTGTTGAAGTGTTGACACTCCCAAAAACTCTTGGCAAAGATTAGTGTACCATAATTGTTGCACTGATTGGGAATGTATAAGAACATCTGTGGGAACTTTTGAAATGTAATGGACTGGTAGGGTACAGGCTACTAGTCAACAATTCAACAGGAATCAAAAACAACAGGTAGGAAACAAAACATCCCCAGCTTTTGAGAATGTTGTCCTCCAAGCAAAGGAGTATGTATTATACACAAGGGTGTATGTGGGATGATTGAAAACTCCAAAAGAATATATAGTGTTAGAAGAACTCTTTTAGTTTCAATAAAAAAGAGCTTGTCCATGTGGCATTCTTGATATCAATGGCTCCAGACAGAAGAGCTACTTGCAAACCCATGTGACTTTCTACACAAATTCAGATTTCAAGCTACTGGCCCACTATCATTTGCACCACTACTGTAGTACCTTGGCAGCTTTAACACTAATTATATTATTTTCGGAGATGTTGAAAAAAAGGAGTTTGAATATTTGTTCGAAGAACAAAATCTTGTGAAGGGAAATAGAGAATTGTCTAGAATATTATGGAGCAATCTATTTTTGGACATGGGCTCTTAAAAAATTAGTTAAGGATTTGACAGACTTGTGTCAAAGCTGCCAAGGTGCTATGGTATGTCAAGTGGGACACTAGCCAGTCACAAAATTTCTGCAAAGCTGCTTGTGTCAAAGCTGCCAAGGTGCTATGGTATGTCAAGTGGGACACTAGCCAGTCACAAAATTTCTGCAAAACTGAGCAGCTCAGCCAATTTCTACAAAACTCTCAATTCATGAATTTCTTTTAGCAAGGGCTTTCACAGAGCTGCAATAATTTATTAGTTCTGATCTAGAACAGTAAATTGAAACTTTACACTCCAAAGATGTTCAAGCATTTATATTCCCAAAAACAGAGTCCTCTTGTTTTGAATAGTGTAATTCCTTTAACCAGAAAGCTTATTTATGTGAAAAGTTCCCACAGATGTTCTTATGTCCTACCAAATGATGAACTTTTTAACTGACTCTAAAATCATGTGTTAATTGTGTAGTCTTGATGATACAGCATATATGACACATCAGTTCTATGAACTTGGGTAAAGCCATTACAGAAAGTTGAAATTCTGCATGTCAAGTTGTCATGAACTTAGTGAACCCAAAGACAGCAAGCAAATGCTTGTTGTCTTGGTCCTTGTAATGGTCATGGATGATTGTGGTAACGTTTTCACAATTGAAAAGAGTAATCTTGGTGAGTATTTGGAACAAATTAAAAAATATAAGACACCTAATCATATGTGTCTTAAAAGCGGTGGTAATGCACTAACATAATCAGACTATTTATGTCTTCAATATCCTTTAACAAAAGTTTTGAACATTTTACTAAACATGGAAAAACAATTTCAACCTGGAGAAAATGAACAGAAGACAATGCAAAAACTGACAAAATGAAATATGAACCCACATCTTCAAATATAACCAAATTGTGTAAGAAATTAGATACATGTAAAGGTGATCATGTGAAAAATAAATGTGTTGCAAGATTGAAATTATGTAATTTTTTACATAGTTATGAGGGTTTATGTTATTTATTTCATAAACAATTTTTCACATATTTAATTTATATTCATAAGAAGGAAGGTTGTGGATTAATTCTCTCACAAATCATTGACCCAGTACCAAATCCTAGGAAAACTTATGAAAACTATGTAAACCTACAAGAATCAACTTCCAGAAAACCTCCCAACCTCCCTTTCATGAACAAACACCATGGTAACCCCAACTCCCAACGTAACAACTTTCAAAAAATCTCCCAACCTCCTCTTCATGGACACACACCATGGTAGTGACCCCCAACTCCCAACAACCCAACACAAGACCTTGGGCATCTTCATGGATCCAAGGCATTCACCTAATTTTTACATTTTTTCCACAACTCTTCTCCCTGATCCTTTATTATGCAGGTGTTACAAACAAGGAATCCAAGTAATCAAATGAAGTTTGTAAAAAATATGAAACATCTAGAATGAACTACAATCAAACCTTGTCTCCTCCAATTGGTACTCCTAAGGTGGGGAGAAACTTAGGATCAACTATACATGTAATGTTAATAGGGCAATTCTGCAAATGATCGAAGACATGGCTAAAGACAGTGTTAACATTGATTGTCTGAAGAGGACAACATGGAAAAATGGTATCCAATCGATCCTTATATTTGGGTAGCTCTTTCTCAAACATGGTGTTTCCAAAATGAATCTTCTAAATCATCACAAATTCAAATTTACTATATGAGCCAATGCCGAAATTTCATAGAACTAACACTAACAACTTGACTGACAATCTTCTCTGAATCTATAGAAACAGTAGTAACATTGCACCTAGAAAAGGGTACCCCAATAAGGATGTCAAAAGGAGGTCCTCCATATGTAACAACAATGGAAGCATCATGAACCCAAGGTATAGGAGAACCTCTTGGCACACCATTAAACACAACACCAATAACACCAACTCCGATATCAAAATGTTCTTATCCGACAAAATCATTACAAACTTGCAAAATCAAAAAATGTATAAGGAAAACAAACACAAAAAAACAAGAAACATAAGAAAGCAAATCATTTACTTCTTCATCCATTTACCTTAGTCTTTTAATAAGCAACCTTCTCCTTGTTAAATGCCTCTTCAAAACTTTGTATTCAATCGAATTTGAACTCACCAAAAATAATCCATTGCATTGTTTTTTCACAAAAATGTTTGTCAATCTGGTTATACCTTAAAAAATAACAAACTACATTAGAAGAAATCTAATGAAATGCAACCCATTTTTTTGCAATTATGTGCAACTAAAATATGTTTACAACTACATGTTGTTTTTATGATTATAGTTGAAGATTGGTTTGTTCTGGGACTATGATGCAACTGAGTTTGCAACTAACAATTTGCAATTAATAATTTTTCTTCCATCCTTCTAGGATGGTTTACATCCATGATCAAGCCTATAATTGCCATTAGTCGCATATGGCACCAATCTTAGTCACACAATTCCGTAATCCATACTCATACATATGTGTATTAGGGAAACATCCATGGTCTATTTTGCTGGGTGTATTGAAGTTCTATTAAATATGTATTTATAATTAATTTGGAATATACGAGGCATGTATTAAATGGATCACATCAAAAATTTTGAGGGGATCCATTTTGGGTTTATTTAAGGATTTGTTGTGATTGGTATTAGGATTTATGTCAGAAGGTATATCTATCAAGGTGTTGAACTAGGGTCCTATCTAGAATGGGTTCTTTCACGGTGACTAAATTCTGAATTTGTTCATTCTTGGCCTTGCCACATCTGAACACCTAAAAATTGCAAGGTAGATGCTTGTGAAATATACACAACTATAATTTCAAAGACTCATGATTCCTTTGCTACCATAAGGTTACATGACAAAGTGCAACATGGGGTGATGTGCACCAAGAGTTCAAACACAAAAAGAGCCATGTGTTAGCATCACAAAACTTGGACATTCACTTGAATAGAATGGACCTACCTTTCATTACTATCATTCCATTGAGTACATTGCATGTCTATAATAAGGGATCCATGCCTAATAATGTCATATAGAGTAGTTGAGCTTTCACTTATGGCACACACATGATGTAGGTAAATAATCCAAGTTGTTCACTTTCATCAACCTCCTTGTAAAATGCAAAACCAATCTAGTCTATAAAAAAAAGGTGATACGTCCAACTGAATCACATGGTATTTCCTCCTTCCTTGTGCACCGTATGAAAGTTACAGAGACTAACAAATAATCCCCCAAGCCCATTGATGCACACAATACACCACTGCCATGTTACCTATCCACTAATTCATGGAAGATCCAAAATCCACCCTATGTCAAATTGTAATGTTAGTTGTGAAATGCCCCATATATAAAAGTTCAAGTGGACAGCCCATGTAGGACTAGAGGATACTACTCTTCACAATTGTACACCCGTTAGACATAAATAAATATGGATTAAACACAAGAACGAAAATTTGTTAGATTGGGCAACACATGTTATATTCCAATATTCTAATGCCACTTCATTAGAGTGAGATTTCGATTAAAATTGAATAAAGAGGTGGGGGAAAAACCAACTTACATCCACTAGATTGAGGATAAGGGCAACACATCTATAATTAAGTCTAAAATGTAACAATAACAATAGTAGACTCCCTAACCTTATGCAATTGGCACATGTATATCTAACACATCATAATACACTAAATCAACATGTTTAAGCATGTGAAAGGGGGTGCCATTAAATAGGGTTTCAAGTTTGAGGCTTTGAAGCTTGAACAAACTATTTAAAGTCAATTTTATAGGTTTTTAAGTTTATTTAGATTTCTAAGAATAAGGAGTTTAAAAGGACAAGACCTAAAGGACATCAACTATTAGTTTAAGACTTGATTGCATAATCAAGGTGTAAACAAGGAGTAAGGACTATGAATTTTGACATAAGGATTGTATTTAGGACTAGTAGGTACACTTAACATGTGCCAAACTCATGAATAAGGAGTCTAAAAGGACATTAAGTACTAAAGGACAAGGATTGTCAACTAAGGACCTAATTGCATTAAACAACGGGTGAACAAAGATTAAGGATTAATAATTTTCATAAGGACTCAATTTAGGATTGGTAGTCAAACTCTTGAATAAGGAGAACCTAAAAGGATTTCAATTCAGGACTTGATTGCATTTTATGGAAAGTAAACAAGGATTAAGGACTATGAAGTTTGACAGAAGGACTCAGTTAAGGAATAACGGCCCTTAAAGCATGTTAAATCTAGGAAGGAATTTAAAAAGACATGAAGTGACTTGGACAAAGACTATCAGCTCAAGATTTGATTGCATTATATCGAGTAAGCAAGTTTTCAGGACTATGCATTTTAACATAAGGACTCAATTCAGGATTGTTGATGGTAATAGTTTTAGAAATGTCAATGACTTGCTATTTTTGAGTTTTGAAGAAATTTGATGCTAGATTTTGATTGCCAAATTGGTCTGAATTAAGATCCATGGCAATTGAAATTGGTCATTGAAATTTGTCTTAGGCATAGTTTAATCTTTTTTTGCTTTCAAATAAATAATCAATGGTTCATTGTTTTATAATGTGGGATTCCAATTTATAGCCATTTGGAATTCTACACAAGGGCATGACTACATAATATAATAAAGGGCTTGGCGAGCATGGGGGTTCAAATTGCCTCAAATTGGTCAAGAGTGGTAGTGATAGAGATGAATGTAGCTGATTTGCAAGTAGTGCTAACTAGACACAAAGTAATGGTCAAGGTAGTGCCCATCAAAGTGGGGATACAAGTCTAGGTACATGTGAAATATATTCATCCTTTGTTATTACTTAATGGAGATGGCATTTTGCTTTATCTTAAACAAACATTTTCGCATCTTTGGTATATGAATTTGTTTGTCGCAACCCCACTTTGGGATAAGTGTGAGGATGAAACTCACACCCCCAAAAGTGGGAGGTTGGAGTCCTCCAGGACTCTCGAAAACTCAAAGCTCGAGTTCAAAGGTCAAAACACCTTGCATTAAGGTGTTCTTTATATCAATGGAAAGGTCTTGAAGTGTAGATGCCCAAAATGGCCTCGCATGTGCCATTTGGACATTTGTAGCGCAAGTTATGAGCAAAAGAAGGGCCAAGTTATGCAAAATTGACTTAATCTCATTTGTTTTGTTTTTTCTACCTATTTGTTCCAGACTTTATTTCGTAAGTGTTTTTAAAGTGATTTTTGAAATTATATTCTAATTAGGGAGGTAATTTGGGTGCATATTAAATTGATTTGCTAGTCAGTTGTCTTTGTAGATAAATTATGTGGTGATTATAGTGTTAGGCAAAAGTGCAATGACATTTGGCCAATTTTCAAACAAAGAATCAAAAGGGGCCTTTTGAATCCTACAAATGAATTAATATTTGTGTGGTTTATGAACTGGCAATAATGAAACTATATTTCTCGTATTTTAAAATCATACTTGAAAAAAAAAAATTACCAATTTGAATATGTAAACATGTATTACTTAATTTGGATTTTGTTATTTGAGGACATATGTGCAAAACTATTCAATTGTGATTAATGTTGCAAATTGGGAGCTAAGGTAAACAAAAGTTTTACTATTCTAGTCATTTCATTTGTGTTGACAAAAGGACTTAGTTCAAGACTAATAGCCCTTATAGCATGCCAAATTCAGGGAGAAGGAGTTTAAAAGGACATGAAGGGACTTGGAAAAGGACTATTAGCTTAGGACCTTATTGCATTATACAAGGGGTAAGCAAGGTTTTAGGACTATGAATTTTAACATAAAGACTCAACTTAGGATTGGTAACCTTAAAACACATGCTAAATTTAAGAGTTGCAATATTTTTCCAAATTTAATCTTGTTTTTTAAAGATGTAATATAATTGGAATTCTTATGAGCTAGATTATAATTGAATGAATATTGTTATGTGCAATAATTACTCATAATAAACTATATAATAAGTCCTATATATTTTATTGGTTGGTCATGATCTAGGTCTTAGTCAACTAGTAAAATTGTGATCCTTGGATTTATGGATGTGGCTACTATTTAATTAGATTCAGAATTTGAAAGATGGTTCTCGTCATTTACTTCCAATGTAAGTTGCCAATGATCTTATATAGAAGAAATTTGGGCTCATGTATAAAGGGAAAAAATTAAACTAAAGCTTATTATGTTTTTTGGAAAAATTCCTGAAATTTTTGAAAGGGATTTTAATGTGGAGGGTAATTGTCAAGAAAAGATTGTTGACTTGGTGATTTTGGACCAAGTTATGTGAAATTGATTCACAACCTCATTTGTTTCATTTTTTTGAGTGATTTATTGGGCTTTAATTTTATGATGATTTATGTCTAGATAAATCTTTAGGTCAATATATGGATCCAAGAAGACACCTTCAAATAGCCATCATATTTTGATGTCATATATGTAAATTATCCATATGGAATATGTTACATTGTACATATACACTGACCATGTAAATTGTGATACATGTATCTATCTACAACACATGTGTATCCAAATGATATGTGTACACATTATCCATATATGATCTAGCTTTAAAGGTTGGTTTTAGCCATGTGGTGACTACTCTATTCACACATACAAATATATTTGCATTAATATACATCTATTGTACTTTGGTGGCAAGGCCCATGTGTTGTTATTTCCAACTTCATATTTAAGGCACCCAAGTAGATTCTTTTAGGTTTCATTTAAGTTTAGATGCTAGGTACTAGTAGGAGACATAAGCACTGGCCCAAGAAACATGTGATGAAATTGTTGGGTTTGTAATGTAGGTGACATTATTGCTCAATCATTACTCAATTATTAAGGTAATTATACTCACCATTAATCTAATTCGGACTACATGCAATCAAGCATGTCAATGGAAGACAACATTTACTGGCATGCATGTTTTTTCCTTTAATTTATCACCAATTATGTATATGATTTAGGGTTATCAATCTCTTTCTTTTTGCATATGCTTGTTTACCCATAGATTGTCTTTCTATCTGGACTACAAGTTGTTTACATCAACTGCCCTTTCTTTCTTTGAAAACCTAGATTCTTGTTGGATTTCATTGCACATTTGAACTTTGAACATAATTTGTGTAGTCATAAAGTAGATTTACATTTTTGGTTGCAAGTTAAAAAACATGGTGCAAGAGTTAGTTGAAGGCATTATTGAGTGGTTTGACAAGAAAATTAGGCTTCATGCTGGAGGATTGGATATCAAGAAGGAGCTTATTAATGAGTAAGTATCTATTGCAAACTTGGAGTGCTTGTGGGGATAGAAGAAATCAAGGAATGGGTTCAAGGTGAACCCCTGCATTGACCCAAATTTGGTTGCTAGAATCTAGGAGCTCTAGCCATTTATTTATCAAAAAGTAGAGATCACAAATGGTTCAAATTCTCTTTCTTTTGCTAAAGGAGTTTTAGCAGAGAAGAATGAATTTAAGGTGAATTAGGTTTGTTATGCCCCCCAAGCACAAGGCATGGGAGGAAGAGGGCACAAAAATTTAAACTGACAATATTAAAATATTGAAGAAATAGTCACTAGGGGCAAAGGTCATGGCATCTACAAATGTAGCAGCAAAGTTGCCAAATGTTGTTGCAAGTTCTAATGTATTCACAACTCTGATGGCTTCTAAGGAAATACATGTCAAGCAAGTCCTTGTTACTTAGGCCCATAAAGTGGCAACTATTTAAGCAAAGCTCAGTGATTTGAAGAATGAAAAAGCTAAATTGTTGTTTTCAATCAAGTTACAATCCAAGAAAGTTGAGTTGTGCAAAGAAGACTTGCAAAATATGTTGTCTAGGGCAAGTGGTATGACAAAAGCATTCCAGTTAATAGAGAATGCACTGATAGATGTGTGAGACAAAACAAGTTCAAAAGTTAAGCAAATTGTAGGGTTTAAAGAGCTCATAGAAAGGACAAAATTATGGTTGACTAGTATGTCCAAGAGGCTTAGTATCAGAAGGTGAAAACATGCCTTGAACGGGCACATGGATTTGTCACGAAAGCAAAGCTACTTGCCAATGAAGAAAAAGAAACTACAACATTGTTATCCAAGTCTCATCCTCTTGAGTCCCAGATTCTATTGCTAACTAAAAGTTTAGTGGAGGCTTAAAAAAATTAGTTACACTTGAAGGAATTTTTGGTTGATGGTTGCACTAGAAGTGACCCAATCATCTTGAGCTTTAGACCAACAAGACACCCCACAACAAGGACATTAGAGTTTACTACTTTGATAGTAAGTCTTGACACATGCCCAATTTGTAACATTTACTATGCCAACCATGAATTTGTGGTGGTGTCCTGCGATTGTATGTACCACCCATGGTGCATCGTGGTTCATGTGCAATTGTTTGATACCTGTGCAAAGGTATCATGTGGCAAACATTTTGATCATTAGTGGTGCATCAATATGGGCTACAAGTTGTTGGGTGCAGAAGATCAACATCGACTTGATGAATAGATTGTGTCAAGATGTACCTTTCCTACATCCTACCTACGAGTGTTTTGGATACATTTCATTATGTGTTAGAATATTGTTTACAACTTGATTACAACATTGTGTTTGTGTTTAATGATGCAGAGGCAAATTTAACAAGTTTGGCTTCTGTTTAATGTTCAGCATCTGTCCTTGACAACGGTGCCCATGAAAAGCCAATTTTACCAAGATAGAGGATGTTTAAGAGGAAGAAATATTTTGTAGAAATTAGTTCATCAGATTGATTTGATAAGGTGACTTCTGCATGCTTCTAGGATCAATCTATTTTTGAATGCATAGTAATAAAAAGGTTGCCATTGGAGGAGAAGAGTCTAACTCTAACTCACAGGGTTTTGTGTATATCCAAAAGTTACTACATCACACTATAAGAAAAGCATTTATTTTCAACTGTTTTCTATAACTAAATTTTAGTTGCAAGCAACATTTGTGACTAAAATCCCTTTAGTTGCCTTGGAGAAGTCGCATGTGATATTAGTCGCAAATGACAAAGGTATTGGATGAATGAAAAAGTCAACAAATTCAAGTTCATCCTCTGACTCCATTGTATATGTATTGTCACATGTGACTATGATGCGATTATTTTGGTCACTATTGAACGCAAATGATGTGCTGCCACATGTCCCAATATTTAATTATTTAAAATAAATATTATTATTATTTTAAAATAATTTGGGACATTCAATTCACATGCTTAAATGATTTATAGTATGACACATGGCCCAATGTAAATATACCACATGGCATTTTAAAATAATTTAATACAAAATATTAATATTAAGTTAGTAGGTACCTAGGTAAATACATAAATAGGTGCCTACAAACTTAGGTTAAATACCTATTCATATAGGTAGGTACTTAGGTAGGTACTTAGGTAGGTAAGTACATAGGTCAACTTAAATAGGTAGGTCAAACTAAACACCTACTTAGCTAAATAGATAAGTAGGTTGGGGAAGTAGGTAATTTAAAATTGTGCATATTTTTTTTTTGGTTTTCGGTTAAGCTTTTTGAATGGCTAATCCCATGTGCACACATTTTTTAATATGAAATTAAATGACCACACCGTTTGTTTATATAATGTTCAAATTAGGAATAGAAAACAAACAATATGGGATAAATTTTGAAGTTGCAATTTCTTCACAAATTAAGTTGTAACTTCAAAATTTTGCTTGTGCCTTTTTTCTTAGTTTTTAGATTTTTAAGCACTTCAAGTACATAATTCACTATATAATTAGATAATCATTTAATTAATAACGATTAAAATTAACATATATTTAAAATATAAACTACACACTACAAATATTAAATAATTATTATCAACTATTTAAATAACTTTTTAATATTTAACTAACTAGCTATCTAGTTCCTTTCAACTTGTCAATACATAATTCATAGATATATAAATAACTTAAATATTTTAAAATATTTCCTTACTTTTTAAAATCTGGTTGAATTACAGATAATATAATTAAAGTAAAAATAATATAATGATAATACTTTAAAATAACATTATAAATATTTATTTTCAAATTTAAAAAAATAAAATAAAAATTACTATTAGAAATGAATTCCTAGACAAATTATTTATTTAAAAAGTAACATTAAACTAATTACTGTAAATACAATATAATTACATTTATTATTGTAAAAAAATTTATCGGTCAAATAAATGTTTTTTTTTCCCATTGGTAATTAATAACTATGAATATAATAATATACTGAACATATATTAATATTTTTTAATTACTGTAATATCACTATAAACTATTTATCATAGCTAAGTAATTACAGATTGTGAATAATTATGTTCAATTAAAAAATAATTATGAAATTTCTATAATTAATTGTTATCTGAAATAATTACAATGATTTAAAAGTAATGTAAGATTAATTACAGTAATTGATTTATTTTACTGTAAGAATATAAATTATATAATATAAAAACTTATGTTGTAACAATAATTATTTAGTGTAAATTATAATAAATAAATATAATAATTTCTAATTATTTATAAAAGTGATATATTATGAACAAGTAGTTACAAGAAATAAATATTTTAGTTTATTATATTGAAATCCATGTAGTTATGGACATAACATTGATTATTTTAATGAATTATGATTATTCTAGAAACTTACATAAGAACTAAATTTATAATTTATAATTTATAATAAGAAAGTTTAATTATAAATTAATTATTCAGGTACTGTAATTCTAACTTACAAATAAATTAAATAATTACAATGATTTTATTGTATTTTGTATTTAAATATAGTAATTACAACAACCTTATTAATTATTTTAAGATCATTATAAAATTCTGAAATAAAAATCTTAACTATAGGACATAACTTCTCAATTAGGATACAAAATTTTATTATTATTATCAAAATATAAGTGCTGTAAATATAATAGTTATTATTTATGATTTGGAACTATCATTTTAATGAATGTGAAAATTAATGTTGTAATATTATTTATTCATTTTATATAAACAGTAATAAATAATAAGTAAAATATTTTACTATAATTATTTTAAATTTGTAGTAAAATTATTTTAGAATTTTACCACATAATAACAATTATATATTGTAAGTACATAATTAAATATTCTGTATATTGGAATGTAATTCTTACAATTATAAAAATTAAATTAATTCATTTAATTATAGTGGCAATATTTTAATTTTTAGAATTTTAAAAATTAAAATTATGATTATTTAAACTGAATTATAAATTATGTGTCTATTTCAATTAATTTATAAATAAATAAATTATTATGATTTTATAATAATTATATAAAAATACAATTTTTTCTTTTATTAAAAAATTAAAAATATTTAGAATAATAGTCTATGTTGGAATATATTTAATTTATTTGAAATTATAAGTAATTTAATGTAATGAAATTAGTGTAATTAGATAATCATATTAATTACTTGAATTACATTAAAAATATTATGAATATTAAGTTGAATCATAAATCAAATTATTATTATTATTGATGTATATAGACATATTTTGATTGTGACTAAGAACCATTTCGCTTGTGATTAATGGGATTTTAGATGGTTATTCTTGGATGATAAATTTAACCCATATATAGATGTAAACCAATTTAGTCGTAGACTAATTGCAAGCTAGTCATAAATGACTTGGTTGATGTTAGCATGATGTCACACTAGTCAAAAAGAGCAAAAATTTAGTTGCAAAACCAAATAGTTGCAAGTAGTTGTAAATGTGTTGGTCACATATTGGCCTTTTTCTTCTAGTGTCATTTAGTTTTATATAATTTTGGGGGACAATTCAGTACATTGTAGCAGACTCATTGTAACGCATGAATTCATCATCATGTGTGTAAGAGGATGATAACAAAGTGCTTAACATAAATTCCACTTAATATGCAAACAACTTGAAGAGGAGCAAATGTTCAATTTTGAACACTTTTCTACATTAACTTAAAATGAAGCTGTCATTGTGGTTGGATCATCAGTACACATACTTGAAAAAGGTAGGCATGTTCAAGAAGATATTAATAGAAGTGGTTGTGAGGTTAATGTCTTGTGGCAATAACATCATTGACATGTATGCCAAATCCAGGATGATCATAGATGATGCTTGTAGAGTTAAGGAGTAATACAAGAAACACAACATGAGAGCACCAAAAAATAAATGCCACAAAATGGAGAGTGGCAAATGGTGCAAAAAATCATTTAGTGGAAAGAGAGTAGACCGACCCATCAATAGTAGGACACAGACACTTTGTTAAGAACAAGTTGCTAGGAGGGAATAAACCCAAGCCTTGGATTTTAGCAAGACGAAGAAGCTTTATTCAAGAAGTTTTGAAGGTCCATTAAAAGGTGGATTGGTCACACATTGCATTGCCAGTTGTAATCCAGTCATAAACTTTTCTTTTGATGGTGCATATGGACCTTTGAACAACTTTAAATCAAATACCTTCATTGTCCAATTGTCCTTTATAATCCCTGCTACATAGTTTGGCAGATTTAAAGCACCTTCTGTTGCACTAACATCCACTGGCGTTTCCTTATAAACACCAAAGGAGGAGATGAAAAGCTCAATAAAAATTTTAGACATGGAAACACATGCCATATATCTTCATGATCAAGCTTTGCAAGATATGGCACAAGAGGAAGGTTCTTTCTTTTAAATGGTTGTAATAGCTCTATAGGAAGTACATATGATGTACTTGTTAGCAACTCAAGCAACACAATGCCAAAACCCCAAACGTCTAATTTGGTACTGGGCTTCTTGGATTTGTCAAGTTCTAAAGCTCAATAGCCCATAGAGCCAACAATGGCAATGAGGACATTAGAGATGGCAATAGGTGTCATGACGCGTGCTAGTCCATAGGCGAAGATCTGTGCATTAATAATCAAATATGTTGAAGGATTAAGCTTGCATTCACCCACATCCCCAATCCAATAATGTTTAGCCATAATAAAATGCCTGACTTAAGACCCAATAATATATTTGTTATTGATTATGCCCTCATACAAATAATTTATCTAGTTCCTTATAGCTAGTCAATAAATTTTTTTCATCCTTTGCTTGTATAATTTTTATATGCACACTTGCCATATAATTGACCCAAAAGGCTTAATGAAAATGGTCCCCAAGGAAGGCACCCAAACAAGGCGGAAGGCTCTAGGTTTTTGGTGAAGGGAAATGAAACTTTTCACATTTAGATTTTGGTGAGATGATCTACTAATTTTGCTTAAATTGCAGTGCATAGACTAGGAAATTGTAAAAATGAAGACTATGTAAAAGGATTGAGCCCACATACGTCATGTCTATGACATTTGGTTAGCCCACCCAAGTATCAAAACTTTAGTATTGATCCACAAACTTCTTCCAATAAAACATAGTCCAAGCCCCCAATATAACACCATTTTCCCAATGCACACACCTAGTTGGTTGATCTCTAAAACATCCTATTACTAAACCCATTAGGAGACTTCATTGTGTATAAAGACCATGATACTACAAAGTAAAGGACAACCTAGGCAACTAATAGTGTGAGTCTAATTGCAAAAGTTCAAATGATCTACAAATGGCCAAAATAGATCCAGCATGGGCCATAAAGGTTGTGACACTAATACCTAAAAACCAAAGCCTATTAGGGTTTAGGGTTTAGGAATACCTTTGAAATCACAAGCCTTTTGAAGATAATTACTTGATAATCTAATTTTGATGCTTAGGGTTTGTAATATGAAACCATGTATAAGCCCTGCCATGTACATTGGAATGTGCAAAACATATGTTAAATTTTGTTTTTTTACCTAAGTTCATGTTCATATTGATCAAGATCTAATGATAACAAATCCAAAAAATCCAAAAACATATAACTTTATGAAAAGCTATTAAAGCAAGGAAAGGAAAAGAAAGGCCTTGGGCATTTTGAAATTATGTGCCTTGCAATGCTAGTGTGCTCCACAAGTCCAACAAGCTTTGCACTCCATCAAATTCTCTTCACATGTACTTTAGTACCAATTGTTGGGTCTTCTCTAGCTTCTCATGTAATTACATACATTTGTAACAGTTTGAGAAGCTCAAGAAAATCCTACATATTGTTGCAACCCTAGCCTTGGGCTCGCGACCAAGGCAAAGGCTTGCAAGGTTGCGAGCCAAGAGGGAAGCCCGGGGGTCACGTCATCATGTTCTCATGAATACAAAGAGTGAACTCCCATTTTGGGAATTGGAGTCTCAATGGACTCCCGAATCTTCAGAGGGTGATTGCAGGGGTCAAAACCCATTGGATTGAAGAGTTCTCTATATTATTAGAAAGCTATTGAAACTTAGATGTCTAAAATGGGCTTGCATGACCCATTTGAACATTTAAAACACAAGTTATGGCCAAAAGAAAGGCCAAGAGTCAAATTGGCAATTTGACTCCCAACCATTAAAAGTCAAGAATCGCCCCAATTCCCTTGCATGCAAGTGGCGTGTGACATACCGTTGGAAAGCTCTCAACGAGGGTTACAACTTTGATTTAGACCTCATCTCAATCGAAGCTCTGCACACAAAGTTATGGGGCCTCAAAGTCGCGGGAGTCCCAACATTGGGAATTTCGGGACTCCCACTTGGGAATCGTGGGACAAAATGCCATTTGGATGTGGGCCTTGTGAAGAGGCACAAAGTATACTATAAGGGGGAAGGTGGTGACTTCCCCCAAGTTCGGGTCGTGGTGAGTTTTAAAAGTCCGAGTTTGCCTGTGGCTCGTCCTAGCACCAAAAGTGTTTCAGTTATGCACTAACCAACTTGTTGTTTGGTTTGTTCAGGTCCGTGTGAATGATTGAAGTGCTTATCAATTTCCTAGTCCCATCCCGGAGCTCCAGCACGGCCCTCTACCCCCGAAGTGCTGTGAGTTAGGGAGCGTGCCCCAACTTCCTACTCTTCTGCTATTTTCATTTTAGACTCACATTTGAGTCTCTTGAGGAGGTTAGGAGTGCATCACATATGGTACCTGATTGGATGACCTTGAAAATGTTCCGACATTAGGATTTAGGATAAACTTTTCCTAGGAAAATGTTTATCATCAAACAACATAAACCATAAGTGTGTGTTTTAGAATATCAATTGTATGACCATAGATGAATCTAACTTTACTTTGAATGTTGGGTTAATAGCATAACAAAAAATGTTTTGTTATTGAATAATCCAACCATATACAATATTTACTAATCATATGTAGGCCCAGTAATGTTCACTTTCAAAATCAAACTATAAAAATGATTCACTACAAACAATTTCAATTGACAACTACATAAGAAAGCAGAAATTGGGTGAGGACTACACAACCTAATTTACCCTAAATCCAACTTGGCACATCTATCACATATAATTTGAATATGTATGTTTACTTTTTTGTCACCTCTTTAGCTCCAGTCTTTACACTAGCTTGTAGAATGCGTGTAGTTGGTTTATTTGTTACTTTCTTTCCAAGTCTTGTGATAGCTTTGCTTCCATTTCCACCAAATGAAGTAGGAGTTCCTTGAATGTCTTCGAAGCTCAATTGGGGCCTCTTTTTTCCTGCTTCTAATATGACTACAGAATGTTCTAAAAGTAAAGCTTCCTCCTTGTTTTTTATTACTTTATCTTGAAACATATTAGCATCAACAAGTAACGGGGAAGGTGAATAAGGAGTGCTAACTACCACATCAAGTTTGGCATCACCAATAGAGATGATTTGGGTCAATGATGAAGAATGGTGCAAAGTAGATGGCATTAGGTCTATAGAAATTTTGGTAACAGTGGGTTTAGGCTAGATGCAAATATTAGTTTTCGGTAAAGTAGCATTAGAGGTGGTTTAAATAAGGATTGTAGACTTACAAACATGAGGAGGGGGAGTAAATTATTTGACTTCAATAAGATTAGTGGCTTGCATTGATACCAAGGGATGGGGACAAAATTCAAAAGGTGGATCAATGGAATCAAACTTCATGCTATGGGGATCTGATTTTGGATGCCCACTATCTACATTTTTTTCATTTTCATCAAAGGTCACCTCTAAAATTGGCAACTTCCCATCATCTTCAATGACCTCTAGAGCTTTATTAGAAGATGAAAATTTCAACCTTTTGGGTTTCAATGGGGATGTCACTTCAGAATCATGCATCCCCTTTTTTTTTGGACTGATAGGAATACCACCACCATCACAACCATTTGCTGACAACTATATTATTGGCAAAATCTAGGATCCGATTCCTTGGTGGTGTGCACAAATTATTGTCTTAGAGAATTTAGTGAATGTAGTTGATGACCCAACTTTTGTTTTTTACAGTGCTGAATTCTTATGTAAGATGACTGCCAAAACCCAATCAAACATAAATGTTATGAAAATATTTTTACTAAAATAGAAAGAAAAGGACATTGCCAATTATAGACCTAGAAAATAAACAAATTTGAAATCTTAATTTGTACACTACACATAGATTACATGTAAGAATTGAAAGCATAAATGTTTGGTTTGAACATGGAAATACTATACCACAATGTCACCTTAAAAAAGGCCAAACTACCAATAAAGACTCAATATAAATTTCATGAGTACATTATATATAACAAAAAAATTAGATAAGGTAAATGTATCAAGTTCAAATACTAGGAATGACAAGTCCATCACAAATTACATCATAACACACCACCAAAAGGATTTCTTCCTTGAAATCAGGAGTCAAATTTAAAACATTAAAGGACCGGATGGCATAGTAAGGGCTCCTTAGAAAAATTAGGAGTCTAAACCTAATGCTCATGACACATAAATCAAGAGTTGGAAAAATCAAGAGGGATACCCATGACATCAAAGAACTAGTGAAAAGGACTAGTATTACATACAACTTTTAGGACTCAGACTTAAAATTCAAGAATGGTACCCATACAATCAAAGGAGTACATACAACTTTCAAGACTCATATTCAAATTGTAGGAGAAAGGCAAAAATGATATGCAAACTATCAAAGGACTACACACAACCATTAAGGCTTACACCTGGGAAGGAGGAGTGATACCCATACTCATAAAGGATTAACATAATCATAAAGGCTCAAATTTAAGCAACAAGAGTAACACCCTTAACATTAGGGGGCGATAGTGGACACAACCACAATTTGGCTCTAACCCAAAAATTAAAAGTCATATATATATGCAACTATTTATAAGCACCAATCAAGGAAACAAAGTTTTTTGCAAGAACTTGTTAACATGATATCCCACTCCAACATAAGTACTTTGCAAGAAAATGTCAGTCACAATATGATGAATTTTTTAATGAAAGAAACATCTTCTTAAATGAAATTTAAACTGTCATGTTCAATAACAAAATCAAATTTGTGAATTCAAAGGAATGCTTGTAAAGCTAACGCAAAAACTTGACACACTTAAATGAAAATACAAGTTAGCATGTTCTATGCACTCAAGGCAAAGGTGCAAATATAAATGTTGTTGTGAAAGGATGTTAGATCTTTGTTGTAGCCACTTCTTCCATTGTTGTGCCAAGTTCAATTGAATAGCTACTATTTCTTGTTCAGTTGATATAGGATTTCACCCCATATTCACCCACCGATTAGGATGCATCAACTCATGACAAAATTCCACCACATAACATGTTGAATTCTAGAAATGAAAAAATAAATAAAATGGGTGATAAGTATGCCCATAAGATGCAACAACAATGTCATTTGCATGAAACCATTCCTAACACAATGGGCAAGCCTTGATTAATATGAAGCTCCTTTAGTTTTCGGCTTGTTCACTTGGGTGCACAATGGGCAAAAGAAAGGTGCAAACTCCAAACCTTAAGTGCATATGCTCTACTTGGTTTTGGACGAACTCCACAATAGCTGGAACCGCAACAAGTGCTTGTTCAACCTTCAAAATGTCAAAATCAATATCTTCATACTCTTTACATGTATTATGGTATGAAGAAGCTCCAAGTTAGGCACGCTGGTCGAATCCTTTGATAATTTTAGTATGATAATTCAACTCATGACTAAGGCCATGTAGCTAGTCAAGATGCAACTTAATAAAAGTTTACAACCTTTCTAGCCCTCATCCTCATTTGACATACCCATCAAAGCTACTTGCAATTTTCTACCTATGTTTCGTGGGCTGAAAACTTGCCCATTGCAATTTCCATCTCCATTTTAGCTTTAGCATAGGTTGCCTTTTTGTCCTCCATTTGAGAACAAAGGTGTTTCACCTTTGCTTCAAGATTGGACTTCTGTTGCAAAACATTTGCAATGGATGATTTCATAACTACTAACTCCACCTTTTTCAGTTCATGCAACTCTTCAATTCCAAAAACCTTTGTTTTGGTGAAACCAATTGGTCTTCTTCGATGATTTGTTGCCATTGTCAAGCCATGAGGAGTTTTTTTTGCTTATGCATGGTCAAAGACCTAGCAACAACCCCTTCAAACTTCACAATAACATCCTTGTCCACTATTGTGGTGTGGGCTTCTGTAATTTGAACACCTTTGAGTCCTTTTCAAGCTTTCTCCTTAGCAACCTCCAAACCAAGAGAGGCCTAGTTCATAGGTATAGCCTTTCGTTCTACCACAATCCCCCAATATAGTTTGTGTCCAAATTCATTGTTTATGATTTTTTATTAGTAGGGTAGAATTTGAAATATAATTCTTCAACTTGCATTTTCACCTCAGGATCAAGATCAGGGTTGTTTGATCTATAGCCATTGGCCTTCTTAAGGCCAAACACAACTACAACCTCATCAAGTGTGATATGCCCATCTTCAACTAATTTCTTAGGTTGTATTCAAAATCTAGGCAAGTTCATGACCATAGTCCAATATGTCATATCATGACCGCCATAGTTTACATATTTTTTTCAACTTCTTGTGAGCTTCAAAGGAGTCTTAGACCATCTTGGCTAAATAGATAACCCTAAACCCTAAACTTGTAACAAGACACCAACAACCTTGTTAATGCAAATGTAAGGAACCCGTAACCAACAGTTTCCAAAAATAAAAAAAATAATGCAAAAAAGGTAAGAGATTTTTGTGTAGACAAATTGATCCTTCAAAACAAGGTGAACAATATCAAATGTAAGATTGAGCTCCACAAAATTAAAGCAAACCCACCTAGATTTGCCTAGACTTGTATGATTCTACATGTGTTGAGAAGAATTGGTGAGCCGTAGTTATACACACCTTCCACAAAAAAAAAATGGTGGGTCTCCTTCTTCAACCACAAAGAAATAAACATTGTTTTTGTAAGCAAAATTTTGTGGTAGCAAAAGTGTGTGCAAAGGATATTGAATTATGTTATGACTAGAATTGTATGCACAAATATGCTCTTAAAAAACAATACTACTTGGAAATATGACGTATCAGACGAATGAAAAGGAAAAGAATCAAAAGTAATTCCTTCTTCGTATTGTGACCACAATAAACACCTTCTTGCTACTAGAAGCCCTAGTTGAAGGTATGAAAGGAATTGAAAAGTACATCCTTCAAAAAACTCTTCAAGTTGTTTAGGATTAGGTTCTAGTCGATACAAGAAGGATTTGTAAGCATTGGGCATACTAGGAAGTGGAAGGCCTATTGTTTGCAGAATGTCAAAACCTACAACACTCCACGTCAAAATTTGACCTTCCCTAAATCCTTTCACATTGATCTTTTGTGAAGGGTAAACACTATTGCTTATTTCTTCATCGCTAAAAAGGTTGCTTGCACCAGAGTCAATTAACTCATTGAACTTCTTTGGAGAATATGGTGATGATGGGTATTGCCCTAAGTTTATAGACAAGTCCTGTTTGTGCTCCCAATAGTTCACACTCCACTCATCTAATTGTCGAAACTGCTCTGACCTCTCTATAGTTTAATCAAATTCCTTTCTGATGCATTTTGAAAGTTCTTTTTCATACAACCTAGGTAGGTCACTCATGCATGCACAAAGATCACAAAAGTTATGGTGTGGAGAAGTTGGAAAGATTGAACAAGATGACATACCAACAATGATGGTAAGCTCAAGCTACGGTGTGGAACAAAACCCAACAAACACAAAGCGGGAAGATGACTAAGGTTTAGGGTAGTAGATTGTAGCAAACCTAGATGACAACGAAGGCAAAGTGTGTGCAGACTCTGGTAAGTTCAAATTTGTGTGCGTGCCTAGTACAATTTACTAGGCCCGATCGATTCAAATCAACAATCCATATCCATTCAATTAGGGAATTTTTTCAAAATAGGACTAAGGAAAGGAGACCCTCCTTTTCATCCTGGCTGGTACACCTTAAAGAGTTTTCACCCCCAATGAAAAACTTGGATGAGCTTCAAGTTGATAGCCATTGTTGCCAATGGAGTTTAATGCGACTGGCCTCAAACAAAGGGATGGGAAACAAGCACCATGATGAAACACAACAACTAATTAAGCAGCTATGTGATCAGAAACTTAAAACAAACTTGAAATAATATGATCCAGTGGGGTAAGTTAAACGTCAAAACCAGCTTGTCATAATTCCGTCTCCCACTCCCTCAATTTGTCTAACGTTCCCCTGCAATCTCTTGGTTTCTGCTGGTAGTAGTAGATCATGCGCACTCAGCTGATCAAGAGGAGATGGAACCCTAAATAAAGAACAACTTTTACTAGAACACAAAAACACACATAATTACTGGAAATCTATGATAGTTGTGAATTACAAAAAATTGCAAACGCAGAACAAAGTGTAGCAAGCTGTGAGGGGCATTCGGTTTGAACAAGAGTGTGCATTTTATAAGCACGTTGAGTTGCGGGCTTGTGCGACCTAGAGAACTGAGACATGATGAACATGGGGGCTTGGATGATAACTTTGCTGGTGGTGTTTTTCATTCCTGTACCAATATACTTTGCTAGCTAAGGTGGACGCATTTACTTAATTTGGATTTGGAAAGGGATTAAATTCGGGGAAGGGTGGGTTGTGGGGAACCCTTCTTTTGTGTTCTAACTTAGGGCAGTGGGGTGTGGGTTTGGATTGATTTTCCTCTAGTAGAGTCTAAACATTAGGAGCTAACTACCTGGTGGCCAAATATGGGTAGGCTTTCACTGTTGTGATGTATGTGTTCCCTCCAAATAGAATATTCAATTCCAACCTACCAATTCTAATATCTTCCTTTGTATTTTTTGGGCTTAACAAAATACTAATTATTAACTTTACTTGAACCACAATGGTCTAGCTTCATTGATTCAGACTTTGAACTAAATCTAAACTAGCTAAAGTTCTCACAGACCTGTGATCTATTTCATGTGTTTTATTATGTGATAATTTCTAGTACTAAATTTATGGTTATCGCAACTAACCATATGGCCATGGAGTGCCTTCTAGAATTACACCTTAATTCATTAATGGACTAGATTTTTGTTTATAACTTAAAGGAACTGTCCATGTCGTAAATATTACCGAAGTTTGTTGAATATGCATACATCACAAAAGAGAATTTGATAATTTTGGTATTGTCTAGGTGCTGTGACAGCAGTAATGAGAAATTGATGTTATAACATGGTGAAATGGACAACTCAATTGCTACATGTCCAAAACTTCTTCTGTATGCTAAACCTGGTCACTCTCCCTCTAGTCCCTCTTTTGACACAAACAGTCGTGAAACACTTTGCAAGGAGATAAGTTTTATGAAAGCTTCTCCAGTGACTATCACACAATACAAATCTGAACATTGGAGATCAGATGGTGATTTGCTAATCTCCACATGCAAGGAAATATCTCAACTGAGCTTAGCCGACCAATGGTCATGGTCTCGCTTGCGATTCAAGCATATTCAGGCCAATGTGCATTCTAAAGGATAGAGGCTTCACAATCTCACTGGACAATTACAAATTTCCTTAGGTATACATTTTCCATGATAAAATCACATATATCTTCCAAAAGGAACTAAGGATAAGCATGTCCTTGAACATTTCACATAAC
>Ga0116231_10000442_pt1 | contig 71183 bp, 49 predicted proteins | sample S1TSphgellanicum_2_FD_89695 | JGI IMG/M metagenome (GOLD analysis project Ga0116231, IMG submission 89695) | Host-associated microbial communities from peat moss isolated from Minnesota, USA - S1T2_Fd - Sphagnum magellanicum MG | ecosystem: Host-associated > Plants > Peat moss > Unclassified...
CCCGCCAGGTCGTCTGCATTCGCTCCACGTCGATTGCCAGCGCTCCGCGCTGCAGGATCTCCGTGTCCTTGCCCGTGGCGCGCAGCGCATCGATGCGGCGAAACAAAGCGGCGACGCGCGCGGCGTGGTGGGCAAGGCTCACGTCCTTGGTGAGGAAATCGTCCGCGCCCAAGCGCAGGCCGGAAACCGCATCCAGTTCGCTGTCCCGGGCGGTCAAGAAGACGATCGGCACTTCGGCCGAGAGGGCGCGCAACTCACGGCATAGCTCGAATCCACCCTCGGCCTCGTCGTCGAGCGAAATGTCGATGATGGCGAGATCGGGAAGGCGAAGTCGGAACGCCTGCAGGGCGGAGTTGCGATTCGTGTAAGTCTTGATCAGATAGCCGTGCCGCGCGAGCGCAGCCGCATAATTCTCGCGCAAGGCCGGCTCGTCCTCGACGATCGCGATCTGCTTCTTCATGGTGACTGATCATAGCCGATGCCCGGGGTCGCAGGAGCCGATCGAGCTGCCCGAATTCGCCCGAATTGATCCGCCGCAAGCCAGATTCGCGTCGCCATCATGCCGACGAGCGCACGCATGCTGCGGGCAGAACAGCTGACACTCGAGGAGCATGCGATGATCGATCCAAGCCGAACCGAAGCTTGCAAGACCGCGCGACAGTTCTGGTCCAAACATCGCGAGGCGTCGCTCAACTGGCTTGCGCTCGGACTGTTGCTCGCCGCTTGGAATGCAGCGGACGAGGAAACGCAAGTTCCCTCAACGGCAACAAACTTCGCTAAGGGTCACAAAACGGTCAACGAACTGTAAAGCTTCGTCTCTTTAATACTGTGGCCGATATGCTCGCCACCGAAATCAAGAAGCAGATACTGATCGTCGATCGGGATGTTGCCACCGTGGAACCCTTACGCCATCGCTTGGCGGAATGCGGATTCAGCGTTCGCGCCATCGCCGATGGGCACGCGGCCGCGTCCGCGTTGGCCGAGCGGCCGCCGCACCTCGTGATCATCGATTGGAACATGCCCGGCTTTACCGGCCTCGAACTGATCCAGGGTCTGCGCCGCGCGCGCACACCCCAGGCGATGCGTCTCATCATCTTGTCGGCGCTCGCCGAGGAGCAGGATGTCGTCTCCGGCCTCAGCTTGGGAGCCGACGATTACATCGCCAAGCCCTTCTCCTTGCGTGAAGTCGTCGCGCGGGTGATGGCGATCCTGCGTACTCGTCGCAGCGAGGACGGCGCCGCCGCACTGCATTTCGAGGATCTCGTCTTGGACACCGCCGCCAATCGAGTCTCCGCGCGCGGGCAGTCCTTGAACCTTCGCGGCGTCGAATATCGTTTGCTCGAATTTCTCATGACACATCCCGGACGCACGTTCAATCGCGCCCAGCTCCTCTCCCAGGTCTGGGGTGACGACAGCGAGGTCGACGAACGCACCGTCGACGTCAACGTGCAACGCCTGCGAAAGATTCTCACCGAAGCCGGATACGAAGCCTACATACAGACGGTCCGCGGTTTCGGCTACCGCTTCGGCGTGCCCGGACCCGGTGCCGTCCCCGGCGCGGCGGCTACCCTGCCGGAAGCGGCCCCTCGAGCGCCCTGAAAAACTCCCGGAACTATCACCAGAGCCGCCCACGGGCGATGCTGTGACGGACTCCCGCCCGCGGGCGCCGCGCGGGCTGCGCGGGTGCTGTTTCGCGGGCAGCGCATCACATAATTCCAGTTCCACGCGACGTTCCACGCGTAAGTGCCCTTTTTGTCAACAAAACTTCTTCGCGGAGTCACCTCGCGGTAACACAACATGGCCATGCTGCAAAGCGTCCTAAGGGTATTCGGAGGACGATCCATGATGGCGCGAAACGGCCCCACGCTGCGAATCCGCTCGGTATTCATCTCGGATATCCATCTGGGATTCAAAGGTTGCAGCGCTGACTTGCTGCTCGACTTCCTGCATCGCGTCGAAATGGACTACCTCTTCCTCGTCGGCGACATCATCGACGTCTGGAGCATGCAAAAGACGATGTACTGGCCGCAGTCGCACAACAACGTGCTGCGCACGATCCTCGGCAAGGCCAAGCGGGGTACGAAGATCATTTTCGTGCCCGGCAATCACGACGAGGTGTTCCGTGATTTCGACGGGGCGGTCTTCGGCAACTTGGAGATTCACCGGGAATACATTCACGTGGCGGCCGACGGCCGCCGCATGCTCGTACTGCACGGCGATGAATTCGACAGCGTCGTGAAGTTCAGCCCCTGGCTGGCGAAACTCGGCAGCAACATCTACGACGTATTGCTGGCCGCCAACCCTTACATCAACTGGGTGCGCCGCAAGTTCGATCTGCCGCACTGGTCCTTGTCCTCGTATCTCAAGAACAAGGCGAAGAAAGCCGTGCAATACATCGGCAGCTTCGAGGAGGCGGTGGCGCAAGCGGCTGCCAAGCGCGGCGTCGATACGGTCGTCTGCGGCCACATTCACCGCGCTGAAATGCGCGACATCAACGGCGTGCTCTACTGCAATGACGGCGACTGGGTCGAGAGCTGCAGTTCCTTGGTCGAGGATATGAACGGGAGCCTGCGACTGATCGATTGGCCGACCTTGCGGGAACAAATCGAATTGGCGCCGGTCGAAGTTGCGGTCGGCCAGGCTGCGTGATCGGACTGCGTGACGAGCGCGGAACTGCGTGACGAGCACGGAGTGTAGGTAATGAACGATCAGATCGAACTCTGGAGCCTCCCGTGGCATTTACTGCAGCGTAGCCTCGCCAAGGAGCTGCAGCCGGTCTTCAAGCCCGTCGACCCGACGGAGCTGTCGCAGTCAGCATCCCGGTCGCTCTCGTGGCTGGCACGCGCCCGCGCGCCGGTGCATTTCGTGGCCAGGCGGGGCCAGTAACGCCGCCAACATTTCCGTTCGATCCCTCGACCAGAGTCCGGCCCCCCTCGAGGGGGTTCTTTTTTGGCTTCGCAAAACGAAGATTCAAGGAATTGCCGCATGCTTGTCCGCGAATCGTCATGTTCACCGTTCACGCTCCTTGTCGATTGAAAAACTTCGAGGAGATATTTCAGCATGAGCAGTCTCGACTTCGACATCGACGCGAAGATGATCCAGCTCGAACTGGAATGGCGGGCAGCCTATGAGGCCAGCATTGCCGCCCGAACCGAATTCCAGGAACTCGCCGCCGACCAATCGGCCTCGGCCAGCGTGCTGGATGCGTCGCGGGAACGCTTGGACCGCGCGGAGGCGCTGAAAGCGCAGGTCATGGTCAAAATCGAACGCCTCGAATACAAATTGCTGAGTCACGACTGAGTGAGCTTACGGAGCGGAGGTTTCCATGAGTAATCGCAACCCGGATGGGGACGGCGCGGCCGAGCGTCTGGAGCGTCGTTGGTTTGCTGCATTCAAAGCCGCATCCACCGTGCGCGCCGAATGCGAGGAGTTGCTCGATGCGATGGAGCGCTGCGAGCAAGCTTGGAACCGAGCCAGGGCCAGGCTCTCGCAGCTCGAAGCGCTGCGCGATGCGCTAGGCGAGGAACTCGCCGAGCTCGATGCGGCGGACGCCTCGACTGCGCCGCGAGCGGCAGTGATGTCGGCGGCCTGAGTCGATCGAATCGGTGGCCGCTGCGCCGCCGAGATTCAAGCCTCGCGCAGTGCGCGCGCGAGTGCGGCGGTCGCTGCCCCGTTGCGACACAGCGCTCGTACCAGGCGCGGCGCATTCTGAGCAAACTCTTGTCTCAGCGTCGCGTGCTCGGCCCAGCGCACGGCCTTATCGACGTAGTCGGTCAGCGATGTTGCGATCCCTGTCGCAAGGCCCGTGCCTCTGAGCAGCCCGCTGCCGAAGCGCCCGCGCATGAACCGCCCCTCGTAAGTCACGACCGGAATACCCGCTTCCAGCGCCTGCACCATGGTGTTGAAGCCGGAGAACCCGATCGTATCGAGGTAGACGTCGCATTGTCGCATCAGACCCGCGAATTGCGCGCGCGGCAGCCAGGGCAGCCAAATCAAGTGACGCTTGGCATCGAGTCCGGCGGCGCCGAAGGCCGCTGCAAGCCGGGACCGCAGAGCGCCGCTCAAGGCGGATTTTTCGTGCGTGAAGAACACGAACACGCAGTCATCGACGCGGCTCGCGATGTCGATGAAGACCCGATCGTATTGCGGCCGATACTTGAACGGTGTTCCCGGACAGACGAATTTGACGGCGCGGTCGCGAATGCCGCGGGCCGCGAGGTCGAGCGGCGACGGATTCCCGCCCGACGATTCATAATCGACTCCGATGCCCGGCATGCGCAGCAGTGTTTCGCAGTAGTGCCGGTCCGCATCCGGCGGCTCGAACAGTTCGGCGGAAAGATAAACGTCGATCGTCGGCAGTCCCGTGGTCTCTGGATGGCCCCAGGCCGCAAACTGGCGCGGTGCAAGACGATGAGCGGCCAGGGCCAGGGTCGTCCGGTCCATCCCGACCTCCGGGAAGATGATGGCGTCGAGACGCCGTCCGCCGATACTCTGCAGCCAAGCGGCCGCCCCCCGCGAACCCTCGACGAAGTGTTCGACCATGGCCGCGGCGGCGCGCGTACAAGCGTCGCGCTTCGCGCCGAGACTGAAGACGGTGATCTCGAACTCGGCGCGCGGCAGCCCCGCCAGCCAGCTACGCGTAATGGCATTGAACACGGAGTGGTCATGCACGTGGGCGGAGACGATACCCAGCCGGACCCGCGGCCGGCCCGGCCGCCGGGCCGCCGGCGAGCGCGCGGTCGTGCCCGAAACCGTCGCCGCCGGCTCCCCCGTGTCGTCGCCGTACGCAGTGATCCCGGCATGCGTCAGGGCTTGCACGCCGAGGCGCCGATAACGGCTCAAGAACTCGCGGTTCGAAGCCTCGTCGTAGCTCAGGTAAAACAACGGCTGGCTCGCGAGCGCGAGCGCGGCATTCGCCGTGATCTTGCGCCCGCGCACCCAGGCTTCGAGAGACGCCAGCTGCGCATCGAATGCGATGCGCGCCGCCGCGGCCTCGGCGGTCGTGCTCGCAATGGCGGGGATCTGCGCCGACAGGAGTCCGGTGCGGGCCTGCACACACTCCGGGTCGATCTGCAGCGCACGCCGATAGCAGCCCGCGGCCTCGGCCGCCTCCGCCCGATGCTCATGCACGCGGGCGCGCGTGCACCAGGCTTCGATGAAATCCGGACGCGCGGCGAGCGCACGAGCGCAATACGCCAAGGCTTCAGCGAGTCGGTCCAAGCGGCACAAGGCTGCCGCCTTGTAGTGCAGGCCCTCCGCCAGATCCGGCTCGGCTTGCAGCGCGCGCTCCGCGTACAGCAGCGCTGCATCGACTCGCTCCAACAACAGCAAGACGCCGGCCAGACGCGCGAGGGTCGGCGCCTCGCCCGGTCGCTGCGCGACGGCCAACTCGAGGCTGCTGCGCGCCGCCTCGAAGTCGCCGAGTTCGGCCGAGGTCGTGCCGCGACCCACCAGTGCCTCGAAATTCGTGGGCTCGAGTTGCAGCGCGGCTTCGTACGCGGTGAGCGCCTCGCGTGCGCGTCCGGCTCGCTCCAGAAGATTCGCGAGATTGATGCGCGCGGACAGCATGCCGGGATCGATACAGATCGCCCGGCGCAGGGCCGCCAGACTCGAGTCGCACCGGCCCAGCCGATCGAGCGCGAGCCCCAGATTGTTGTGCGCAATCGCATAGCTCGGATCGAGCGCGATCGCCCGTTCGAAGCGCAGCACGGCTTCGTCGATGGCGCCGCAAACGAGCAGCGCTTGACCGAGATTGTTGAGTCCGCGCAGATCATCCGGCTCCAGCTCGAGCGCACGTCGCAGGACCTCGACAGCGTCGCGCGGACGCGCCACGGCGAGCAAGGCGCCACCGAGCCGCCGGTGATGGGCCGCAGCGTTGGGCAGCAAATCCGTAAGGGTCCGCAACGGAGCGATTGCCGCCGCCGGCCGTCCCGCCGCCAGGCGTATCTCGGCGAGCGCCAGCAGCGCTTGGGCGTCGTGCGCATTGCGCTCGAGCAGATGCTCGCAGCCCCGTTCAGCGCCGAGCGCGTCGCCGCGCCGGTAGGCCGCGAGAGCGTCGGCCAGCGTCAGAGGGATGGTCGTCATGGCGGCGATACTAGACGGAGTCCCCGACGCTGCGCGAGCGGCTCGCGGTCGCGCTCGTTTGCGCTCGAGTGCACACCAATTGCTGCTCATCTGAATTTCATGAGTCCGACAATCGTATGACATCTACACCACTGGTTGCGCCATGCGCAAACCGACCGCGTGCTGGAGCTAGAAAACTGTGAAAACTTTCACAATTCCATCATTTTGATGCCACATCGCCAATTCAACATGGCGCCCAGTTGATCGAGGACCGCACATGGAAGGAGCGCCCCGAAGGGGCCGGCTCGGGGTTCGTGCGTTTTAAGATCGCCGCAGATGTCTTCAACATTTATCAACTTGGGAGTTCTACATGAACACGATCGTCAAATTGAGCGTTGCCGGCGCTCTGAGCATGGGCTACGTTTCCGCACACGCCGCAATCGCCACGCCCGGCTCGTCGAGCTACACCGGCGATGCATTGCTCTTCGCCGAAGTCTTGAACAGCAGCGGCTCCGTGATCGGCTCCTACGCCGGCGACACCGGTGTCTCGATTTCGAGCCTGGTCGGCAAGACCGTCGCTTCGGGCACTACCTACACAGACAGCAACCTCGCAACTTTGTTGTCTCAGGGAACCGCGGGTGCGGCGGCCGGTGACACGGTCGAATGGGCGGTGATCGGGGGGTCGTGGACCGCGACCAACCCGTCCGATGACGCAACTCCGGGGGTTGCTCAATTCATGCTTACGACCTCTAATTTGCCGCAGCTATCTTCACGAACCAACCAAAACCTCGTGTCGTGGTCCAATAGCATTACGAACACGATTTCGCTGGTCAACGCAAACGCCGGTGGTGCCAGTAACGTCTATGCGACCTCGAGTGCCGCGGGCGGCATCTGGGATTCGACCAAGCTGACCGGCAACATCTACAATTTGCTCACCGCCGGCGCAGCGACGAATGTCAATGGTATCGGCACTTCGGGAGCTCTCTACTACGTCACGGGCAACGGTGTGAAGGACGTCGTCCCGGTCGATTACGAAACCGTGACGCTGACCAGCGCCGGCCTCGAGTTCACGACCCCGTCGTCGGTTTCGGCCGTGCCGCTGCCCCCGGCGATCTGGCTCCTCGGTGGTGGCTTGCTAGGTCTCGCCGGCATCAGCCGTCGTAAGAGCCGCGCCGCCTGAGACCGGGAACCTCAATGAATTTTTTTAATCTTTCTAAAGTATCTGGAGTAAATCATGAATCGTAATTCCACCATCGCCGCCGCGGTTGCGACGATCCTCGGCACAGCCGGGGTTTCCGGCGCCGCATACGCGTTGACCAATCCCCCGACCCTGCAGCAAGCCGCGACCGCCGGCGTGACCTTGTACATCGCCGGTTCTTCGGCGGCCAAGAACGCCGTACTCGGCGCCTTGGAGGGAGACCTCTGCGGTGGCGCGGCGAATTCGCTGATTGTTTCGAGCGCCAGCGATACCAATTTTTTTGCGGTTTCCTGCGCTCCGGCTTCCGGTGTTGCCGGCTCGGACGGCGGCAGCTATTTCACCGTGTATTACCGCGATGAAGGCGGCTCGGTCAGCGGCGTGTTGCCGCTCGCGAACAACGTTCCCGTCAATCAGCTGAACCTCAGCGCGACTGGAATACCCTGTTCGGGCAACACTTGCTCTCCGACCGTGTTGGGTTCGACCGAGACCAACGGCACCGACGATTCATTCAGCGGAGCCGTGACCAAGCAATACGTGCAGCTGGGCATTTCCGACGTCGAACCCGGCGCCTTGATCGGCAACAATTATCCGACGGCCTACTCCACCGCGGCCTGGGGTCCGGTGAACCCGAGCGGTGTCGCAGGCGTTACGACGGTCCCGGCGTTTGGCGAAGTCTATGCAATGTTCGTCAACACCGGCAGCGCGGCCACGTCGGGCGCGTCGTTCACCGAGTCGCCGCTCGCGTTGAGCCAGCAGATGGTACAGCAGATCATGACCAAGACGATCAAGGACTGGAGCCTCGTCACCGACGTCAACGGCAAGGCAGTCACGAACGGCTCGATACCGGTCACGATCGTCAATCGCGAAACCGGTTCGGGCAGCCGCGCGGCGACCGACTTGCTGATCATGGGGGATACCTGCCAGGCGCAGGGCGGCCCGATCAAGGAGACGAAGGCCACGAACACGGATTACTTCTCGACGGGCGACGTCCTCGGGGCCGCGAATTCCGTGGCCGGTGCCATTTCCTACGCGACGATCGACCAGTCGAAGCCCAATCTCACGCAGGTGGCCTTGAACGGCGTCACGCCGAGTTCTCTCGCGGCGGCGACGGGCCAATATCCGTTCTGGGTGGAAGCGCAATTGGAACCGACGCCGCAGAGCGTTCCGACGGCGACCTCGACCCTGATCACCTTCCTGGAGTCGGAGCTCGCAGCCGAGAAGACGGCGCCGCACCTCGCCGATGTCGTGGTGATTCCGAACGTCGCCGGTAACACGGCCTCCGTGACCACGACCAGCACCGCCAATACGGCACCTTCGAGTCTGACGGCCACGCTCGGCGCCGCGACGATCTATGTCAATAACTTCACGCGCGCTGCGATCACCTGTGCGCTGCCAGGGAGCGTGCTGTAAGCGGATTTGAAACAAAACCCTGGTAGCTTCGAGCCCCAGGATAAAGACGCTGACGAACGACTGGCCTCCCGCAAGGGAGGCCAGTTTTTTTTAATTTCGGGATAGCCTTACTTACGGTCGATCAACGGCATGTTTCATCGCTTTCGCCCGGCGGGCGCCATCGCGCTCGCGGGCTTATTGGGCTACCTCGGCCCGAAATCCGAACCCGTGCTCGCGGCCGCGCCGTCGGCGTCCGTCTCGCCACGGGACGCCCAGCCTGGCGACACGCAGCCGCGCGACGCGGCGACCGGGACGGCGGTCGCGGGGGCGACCCCGAATCCGCACTTCGAGGTCGGCGAGTACCGGGTGGTCGGCAATACCGTGCTCACGAATCGTGACATCGAGCGCGTGCTCTATCCGCTGCTGGGTCCGGACAAGACCCTCGCCGACGTCGAGGCGGCGCGCAGCGCGCTCGAGAAGACCTATCACGACAAGGGGTATGGGACGGTGTTCGTCGACATCCCGCCGCAGAAGGTCGACGAGGGCATCGTGCGTCTGCGCGTGACCGAAGGTCGCGTCGAGAAAACCGAGATCAGCGGCGCGCATTATTTTCCCGAGCGGGACATCATCGCCAAGCTGCCGGCGGCCACGCCCGGCGCCGTCTTGCAGATCTCGAAACTGCAAGACGAACTGACCGCGGTCAATACCGCGAGCGCCGATCGTTCCGTCGTGCCGGTGCTCAAGGCAGGCAGCGCCCCCGGGACCGTCGATCTCTCGCTCAAGGTCAACGACGAGCTACCGCTGCACGGCAGCGTCGAATTGAACGATCAGGCGACCATCGATACGGATTCCTTACGCTCGATCGTGAACCTCGACTACGACGATCTGTTCGGCCGCATGGACACGCTGTCGCTGCAATACCAGACATCCCCGCAGAACTTCGACCAGGTGCGAGTGATCGCGGCGAACTACGTCATGCACGCCACCGACGCCGGACTCCAGCCCTCGGTGAGCTACATCAATTCGAACAGCAATGTCGCCACGGTCGGGACCTTGGGCGTGCTCGGTATCGGCGAGATCACGAGCGCCAAGCTCACCTATGCCCTGTCCTCGGATCCCAAGGCACTCGAATCGATCAGTCTCGGCGTGGATTACAAGCATTTTCGCAATACCATCAATCAAAACGCGACCACGGCGCTCGACACGCCGATCACATATTTGAACGTGTCCGCGCTCTATGCCGGATTCTGGCGCGCCGAGCGGCGCACGATCTCCTTGAGCCTGTCGGCCAATGCGGGACCTCGTGGGCTCGTCAACAATTCCACGGCCTTCGACAACGACCGCTATGACGGTCACGCCAACTATTTTTATCTGCGCGGTGATTTCACCGCGACCTTGAAGCTGCCCGCGGACTTCAGCCTGCGGCTGCGTGTGGGCGGCCAGGCGGCCGCGGAACCCCTGATCACGAACGAGGACTACTCCATCGCGGGTTTCGATGCCGTGCGCGGCTACCTCGAATCCGAAGAACTCGGCGACAAGGCATACAAGGCCGGCATTCAGTTGGACTCGCCCGCGTGGCGCCGCGGGCAGAGGACCCTCGGCGACGCGTTCTTGTTCTTCGACGACGGTCACACCTGGGTCATCGATGCCTTGCCGAGCGAGCCCACCGGGGCGAATCTGCGCAGCTGGGGTACGGGCCTCGACATCTTTCCGGGTCAAAAGCTCACGGGATCCTTTACCTGGGCGAAACCGTTGACGGCGGGAAGCGTCACGCGCGCCGGCGAGTCGCGCTACCTGTTCATCTTGCGCGGCAGCTTTTAGCGCCGTGCGACGGCTCTGTCATATTGCTGCGGTACCCTGATTCGATGGTCGTGCGCCGGTACCGGAGATCCTGCTTGAGCCGTATCGGCCAGCGGTTGGTCCTATTGGCACTCGTTCCCTGGAGCGTGCGCGCGGCCGCCGCCACTCATCTCCCGGTGCCCTGCGTCGTCGCGGCAAGCTGCGGCGGCAAGGCCGCGGGCTTCGTCACTTCCGGGGCCGCCACGGCCGTGCAATCGGGCTCGACGCTGACGGTTGCACAGACCTCGGCCAATGCCACCTTGAACTGGGCCAGCTTCAACATCAGCGCCGATGGCAAGGTCGTGTTCAATCAACCCACCGCGGCCTCGATCGCACTGAATCGCATTTTCGACGCCAATCCCAGCAGTATCTTCGGCGCGCTCAGCGCCAATGGCCAGATCTACCTCATCAATGCCAATGGCTTCGTGTTCGGCTCGACGTCCACGGTCAATGTCGCGGGCTTGATCGCCTCGTCGCTGAACATCACGGATGCGACGTTCGCAACGGGCATCCTCGCACCCTTGCAGGGCGGAAACCCCGCGCTGCAAGCCTTCACCGACAGCTCTGGCAACCCGATCGTCAACACCGGCAGCATCGTGGTCCAGAAGGGGGCCGAGCTCACGGCCGCCGACCAAGGCCGCTTGTTGCTCGCGGCGCCGAGCGTGCAGAACTCAGGCAACCTCACCGCGCCGGACGGTCAGGTCGTACTCGCCGCGGGGCAAAGCGTCTATCTGCAGGCCAGCGATGACCCGAGTTTGCGCGGCTTGATCGTCGAAGTCGACGGCACGGGCAGCGCCAGCAACCAGCTGACCGGCGCGATCTCAGCGGCACGCGGCAACGTCACCCTGGTCGGTCTCGCGGTCAACCAGGACGGGCGCGTCTCGGCGACGACCTCGGTGGCGGCGAACGGATCGATCACGCTCGAGGCCGCGAACGGCGCCACGCCGCCGGGCGTCGGCACGATCTCGGCGCAGCAAGGCGGTACCCTGGAGATGGGTCCGTCCAGCGTCACCGAAGTGCTGCCCGAGTTGACCGACACCACGACCGCGGTCCCCGCGCAGACGCAACTGCAGTCGACGATCAACTTGACCGGTCAGCAGGTCCTGATGCACGGCGGCACGATCGACGCGCCCAGCGGCGCGCTCAACGTCGCCGCCGCGGCCAATCCCAGTATCGGCGTCTCGACCGGCGGTAATCCGCTCGCCGAGATCCGCATCGACGCCGGGACGACGATCGATCTCGCCGGCAGCAACGCCGTGCTGCCGATGGCTGCGAACCTCGTCACCGTGCAGCTGCGCTCGAATGAGTTCGCCGACGATCCGACGCAGAGAAACGGCGCCTTATACCAGCAGACCGTGACCGTCGACGTGCGTGCCGACGGCGGCGCCGGGACGCCGATAGCCGACGTCTCCTCGGCGATCGCGGCCGTCGGCCAAACCATCGCGCAGCGTACCGAGGCCGGCGGCACGGCGAGCTTTCTGTCGGAAGGTGATGTCGTCTTCAATCCCGGCGCCTCGATCAATGTCTCCGGCGGCGCGACGACCTACCTCGGCGGCACGATCCAGACGACGGCGCTGGTGGGTGCCAATGGCCAGCTCTACGACATCGGCAGCGCGAGTTCCCTGCAGACCTACGTGGGCGTGGTCAACCCGACTTTCACGGTCACGAACGACAAGTGGGGCGTCCAGGAGGTCGTGCCGACGCCCGGCCTCAGCCATTACGAATCGACCTACAGCCAGGGCGCGGCCGCGGGTTCGGTCGAGTTCGGGGCACCGACGATGGTCTTGCAAGGCAAGCTGCAGGCGAGCGCCGTCGACGGCCCTTACCAGCGCGGCCCGGTCGGCACCGCCGTCGGCGATTCCGTGCCCGGCGGCACATTGGTCATCGGAGATGCAGGCGGTGCCGCCAACAATCCCACCACCATTGGCCAAGTCGATTATCTCGCACCCGCGGTGAGCATCTCGGCGTCCGAAACTACGGTCGTGGTCGCGGATGGGACGCCGCTGCCGCTGCAGAGTCTGCAACTGCCGGTCGCCTACCTGACCAGCGACGGATTCTCGACGACCCAGATCTACAGCAACACTTCGGTGACGCTGCCGGCGGGCTTGCCGCTGACGCTGCCCGCGGGCGCGAGCCTGCTCGTCGATGCGCCCAGAGTCGACGTGGACTCGAACATCACGGCACTCGGCGGCAGCTTGAGTTTCGCGAGCGTGCTGACGATCGACACACAGAACCAGAATGATCCGCAATTGGGTGCGGGCGAGCCCCGGCTCGGGGTCGCGATCGGCAACGGCGTGACTCTGGACGTCAATGGACAATGGACCAACGACAGCCCGATCGGTGGCGGCAACAGCACCGGCGCCACGTTCCAGAATGGCGGTTCGATCAAATTGCAGTTGACGCAACCCGGCGGCGAGATCGTGCTCGGCGACGACGTTGCCTTGCTCGCGAACGGCGGTGCCTGGCTCTCCGCGGCCGGCAGCTTGACCGATGGCTCGGGCGGCGCGATCACGCTGGATGCGAGTCCTGCGCAAAGCGCCCTGCAATTCGGCCAGAACCTCGGGCTCGCAGCCTACGGCACGGGTACGGCCTCGGGAGGCAGCTTCGCGCTATCGGCGCCGCGCATTGCAGTCTTGCAGGGCAGCGGCAGCGCCTGGACGACGGCCCAGAGCGTCGATGAATTGAACGCGCCGGGCGGGACCTTGGCTCTGTACGCGCCGCTGTTCGATGCCGAGGGGTTCTCTGCCGTCTCGCTGACCGCGACCGGCGCCGTCGTATCCACGGTCAGCGACGATGTCTTGACGATCGCGGCGGGCACGACGATCAGCGTGCAGACCTTGTCTCGGCAGCTGAACCCGGGCTTCGAGAACGCGGTCACGGGTGGCACGATCGACGGCTTCGCAGAGACCCTGTTGTTGCCGCTTTACGAGCGGCCAGCGACGACCGTGTCCTTGAACGTGCTGCGCGAGGCCGACGACTTTCCGCTCGGCGAAGCGCCCTTCGGTGCGATCGATGTCCAAGCCGGTGCGGCCATTCTCGGCGACCCCGACTCGACGATCAATCTCACGGGCGAAGGCGACATCAACGTGGCCGGCACTCTGCGCGCTCCGGGCGGTACGGTGAACTTGCAGCTGCTGTCGCCGCAGACCTACGATTCGGCCACCGACGTTACTTACGACGCGGGCTACCTCGCCAACCTTGGGATCACGATCGGCTCGACGGCCGTGATCGACGTCGGCGGCGGCGCGGCGATCCTGACGCCGAATACCCAGGGACTGGCCCTCGGGACCGTGCTGCCCGGTGGCAGTGTCACTTTGAACGCCGAGCGCGGCACGGTCGCGGCCGCCGCGGGTTCGGTCATCGATTTCGAGGGCACGAGCGCGAGTCTCGACGTCGCCAAGAGCGGTCCGAGCTCGGGCTATCTATCTGAGGTCGTCGCCTCAGCCGGCGGTTCCCTGACGGTGGCGTCCGTGGAATCGCTCTCGCTGTTGGGCACTCTCGACGGCAAGGCCGGTGTCGGCAATTCGGGTGCCGCCGCGGCCGGCTCGCTGACCGTCGATTTGACCCGCTCCGAGATCATATTGAATCAGCCGCAGACCAGCGGTGTACCGATGGAACTCGAACTGGTCGGCAGCACGGCCGGCAGCAGCACGGCTGCACCCAACCTCGCGCCAAATTTCGCGCAACTGGGTCTTGCGCAGATTCTGAGCTCCGGTATCGATTCCCTGACTCTGAGCGCCGGCGGCGCGACCGCCGGCGAGATTCTTTTTGATACCAGCCAGCCTTTGAATCTCGCACGGCAGATCACGCTCAACACGCAAACGCTGAGCGTCGCCAACGGCGTCAACGCCAACATCGCGGCACCCTTCGTCGAGATCGGCAACCCCTCAATCGGCACGACGGCCACGGCGCCCACGGCGGTCGGCGGCGCGGGTACGCTGATGGTCGCGGCCGAGCAGATGATCCTGCAGGGCGGCTTCGCGATCGACGGCACCGCGAACGTCAGTCTCACCAGTCAAGGCGACGTCCAGTTGCAGGGCACCGCGAGTGCGACGGGACCCGAGACCGGCCAGCTCAACCTCGCCGGCAATCTCACGATCGACGCAGCCCGTGTTTATCCCGATACCTATACGGTATATGGAATCACGGCCGTGGCGCCCGACGTCGGCGCCCCAGCGACGATCACGCTCGGCCAGACCACGGCCTCACTCGGCGCACCGCTGTCCGGTGGCGGCTCGGTAGCGCTCACCGCCGACAATCTCGTCATCGGCGGCACGCTCCTCGCGCCCTTCGGCACGATCGCTCTGACCGCAAACGATGCGCTGACCTTGAGCAACGGCAGTCTCGTTTCCGTCAGCGGCGCCGGTCTCACCGTGCCCTATGGACAGACACAAGAAGACGGGGCCCAGTGGGTCTACGATACGCCGGGCGCGATCAATCCGATCACGGGCGTGCCGACGAAACAAGTCAGCTTGACCGCGCCGAACATCACGGTCGACGCCAAGGCCACGGTGAATCTCACTGGCGGCGGCGATCTCTATGCCTACGAGTGGGTGCCGGGCACGGGCGGCACGACCGATGCCCTGACCTCCTCGCCGAGCGTCGCCGGCTACATCTCGGGGCTGTACGCGATCATACCGACGGCGGCGGGACAAGCCGCGCCCTACGATCCGGAGGAATCCGGTTCCCTCGGTCCGACGCAAACCGTCTATTTGAGCGGCGGCGCCGGCATCGCCGTGGGCGTCTACGCCTTGTTGCCGGCGCGCTATGCGCTCGAGCCGGGGGCCATCCTCATCCAAGCCGAATCCAGCTACACGAGCGCGACCGGCGGTCAAATCGGCGCGCTGGCGAACGGCATTCCCGTGCTCGCCGGTTACTTGAGCTCGGGTTCGACGGGGCTGCACACCGGACTCACGGATTATGAAGGCTTCGCGATTTATCCCAGCGGCTACGGCCAGAAACTCGCGGCCTATACGATCAACGCTGCCTCGACCTATTTCAGCGAGCAGGCAAGCTCGGCCGGCACGGGCGCGGTCCCGTTGCCCGCCGACGCCGGCACGCTGACGCTCGAGGTGGCGCAAGCGGCCACTGTCGCAATCACCAACTCGCTCGATCTACAAGGTTCGGTATTGACCGCGGCGGCGAGCGGCGGCCGCGGCGCCACCGTGAACATCAGCGCGCCGGACCTCGAAATCACCGGTGGCACCGGGACCGCCGCGGCGGGCTCGATCGCGGTCTCGGGGTCGGTGCTCCAAGGCTGGGGCGCGAGCTCCCTGACCCTGGGCGGCATCGCGACGCCGACCACCACGATTACGGCGGCCGGCACCAGTACGAGCGTCACGACGGGCACGGTCGCGGTCGCCGCCGACAGCGTCACGGTCGATTCGGGCGTGCAACTGAGTGCCGACCAGATCTTGCTCGTCGCGCAGCAAGCGATCGACGTCAACAGCGGCGCGAGCCTCGCCTCGACCTCCGGGAAGAACGGCACGGTCGTGAAACCTAACCCAAGTCTGGTGACGCTGAGCTTGACCGACGCGGACGGGAACGCCCTGCCCCAGGGCGCATTGCTCGGGGTCTCCGACTTGGGCTTGCCGGTCGTCGCGCGTTCGGGCAGCGTCACGGGCGCGAGCATCGCGGTCGAATCGGGTGCGACGATCGCCTCCGGGGGGGCGCTCGCCTTCGACGCGCCCGGCGCGGTGACGCTCGCCGGCACGCTGAATGGCAAGGGCGCGAGCTGGTCCTTGAGTTCCGACAGCATCGCCTTCGTCGGGGCGACCCCATCCAGCGACAGCTTGAACATCGGCGCGAACGTGCTGGCCGCCCTACAACAGGCCGCCGCCGTGCGCGTCGCGAGCGCGGGCAACATCGACATCTTCAGTCCCGTCGCCTTGGGCGCGAGCAGCGCGAGTGCCGCGCCCGGCTTGAATGCATTGAGCCTCATCGCGACGGCCGTCAACAACGAAGCGGTCGGCAACTCATTATTTGGTGCAGAAAACCTCAGTATCGCGGGCAACGGCACGACCCCCGGGGCCGCCCCGGCCGCCGGCACCGGTACCCTCTCGCTAGTCGCGGATACCTTGAATCTCGGCCCCGGCAGCGTTGCGCTCACGGGCTTCGCGCATGCCGTCGCCCAAGTCGCCGGTGCGCTGCAAACGAGCGGCACCGGCGCGCTCGCGGTGTCCGGCGACCTCACTGTCAACGCCGTCGAGCTCAATCCCGGCGCCGGCTCGAACTCCGCGATCAGCGCGAGCGGCGATCTGTCGATCGGCGCACCGACCGCGGCAGCCGCCGGTAGCAAGCCCGTGACCCAAGTCGGCGGCGCGCTCGCGCTGACGGCGACCAGCATCGAGGACGCGGGCGCGATTCTCGCGCCTTCGGGAATCGTCAGCCTCACGAGCACGGGCGGCGCCATCGCCGTCGCGGGCACGGCTAGGATCAGCACCGCGGGTACGGTGCTCACCGCCGCGGACCAAACCGCCGCATCCCCCGGCGGTACGGTCAGCCTCACGGCGCAGGGCGGCGTGGGGGTCCCGGCGAATGTCAGCCTCTCCGCGGGGTCGACGATCAGTGTCGCGGGGCAGGGGATCGCGCCGGCCGGCAGTCTCAGCATCACCGGTGCGGGCACCGTCACGCTCGCCGGCAGTCTGGTCGGTACGGCCGGCACTGGCGGTGTCGGGGGCAGCTTCTCGCTGGACGCGGGTCAGTTGAACGGCGGTCTCACGCCGCTGGCGGCGAGTCTCGCCGCTGGCGGCTATACCGACGCGATCGACGTGCGGGTGCAAAGCGGGAACCTCGACCTCGCCGCGGGCTCGAGCTTGAGAGCCAATCAAGTCACGCTCACGGCCGACAGCGGCGCGGTGAACATCGCCGGCGTCATCGACGCCGCCTCGGCGGCGCAGCGCGGGCTCATCGACCTGTCGGGCGGCACGGGCGTGACCCTCGCGGCGACCGGGCAATTGCACGCCGACGGCACTGGGGCTTCGGGACTCGGCGGCGAGATCGACATCAATTCCACTTGTGCAGCTTGCTCGATCACGCTGGACCCGGGCAGCGTGATCTCGGCGAACGGTGCCGCGCAAATGGGCGAGCTGATCTTGCGTGCACCCGTCTCGGGCGCGAGCGATGTCGCGATCAATCTGGGCGGACAAGGCATCGGCGCCGACGTCAGCGAGGCTGGCCAGGTGATCATCGAGCCGGTCATGGTGTTCCAAACCACGGCGGCGAGCGTGAACTCGGACTTGGCTAACGACGCGACCACGGCCGCGAACTACGTCGCAGCCAACGGCGCGGCGATCGCCGCGCGCCTCGCGAGTCCGAGCGCCACGCCAATCTCGGTGCAGGCCGGGGTCGAGTTGCAGGACGCGAATGCCGGCGATACCCTGAACTTCCAGTCCTACGACTTGAGCCAGTTCAGCGCGAACGGCCCCGGGGCCAGCGAAGTCGTCAATCTCACGGTACGCGCGGCCGGTGCGATCCAGATCAGCGGCGCGATCTCGGACGGCTTCATCGACGATGCCGATACCGGCATCATCGCCTTGAGTTCGGCCCCGTCCGGTTCGTTGAGCTTCGTCGCGGGCGCCGACGTCACGAGCGCCAATCCCCTGGCCACACTTGCAAACTCGGCGGCGGATCTCACGTTGATGACCTCGTCGCAGAAGCCGGACGGCACGACCGACGGCATCGGACCCGCGGTGGTACGCACGGGCACGGGCGACATCGATCTCGTCGCGGCCGGCGATGTGGTGTTTCAAAAGGGAACTTCGGCCTACACCGGCGGCATGGCCGTGCCGGGATCGGGCAATTTCGAAACCGGACAGGCCGGACCCGTGACGCTCAGTGGCCCCTCCAATTCCACCTTGCTGCTGAACTTCGGCATGGACGGCGGTAACCTGCGCGTCGTCGCCGGTGGCGACGTGAGCGCGCAGCCGGTCAGCGGCGATAACGGCAATTACAGCGTGACCGGCTGGCAGCTGCGCCAGGGCAATGCCGAGAACCCTTCCCAATACGGCGTCAACTATGCCGGTTTCGACTGGAACCTCGGTGCCTTGGCCGGCGGTGACTTGACGGTCGTCGCGGGCGGCAACATCGCCAATCTGTCGGCGGCGACCGCGGATACCCTGGTGGCCGGCGCGAACAGTGTGAGCGGCAACGCCACGCTCTATGGCGCCGGCGGCGGTTTGAGCTTGACCGCCGGCGGCGATATCGGCAGCGCCCAGGTGTACGTCGCGAGCGGCGTCGGCACCCTCGTTGCCGGCGGCGGACTCACCGCCCTGCAGACCGTTGCGATCAATGATCAGTCCGTCGGCTCCTCGCTCGCGCTCGGCAATGCGCAGATCGACGTCTGGACGCGCCAGAGCATTCAGGTCGATGCGATCTACAATCCGACCAGCCTGCCGCAGGAGCAGGGTTCCTCCGCTGACGTCACCGGCGCCTACTGGACCTACGGCGCGAACTCGCAGGTCGCCTTGTCGAGCACCGCGGGCACGGTCACGCTCGGGATCGATACCATCAACCTTACGATGTCCGCCCTGCTTGGCAGCAAGGTGGTCTCGGATGCGGGCGAGAATCCGCTCGTGCTGCCTCCCTCGCTGTCCGTGCTGGCCCTGCAGGGCAATATCGACATCACGACGAACGGCCCCAGCGCCGTTCTGTTTCCCTCGAGCACCGGTCAGCTGACCCTGTTCGCCGGCGAGGACATCGTCGCCGTAGGCGGTTTCACAATGGCCGACAATCTTCCCGGCAACTACCCCACTGCCGCGGCGCCGCAGATTCAAGGCTCCCTCGCCGCGAATGACATCGCCGGCTTCGCGGCCTTTCAGGGTGACATTCACGTCGGAGATCCGAACCCCGCCTTGGTCACCGCTGGCCAGGACATTGACGATTTGTACCTGTCCGTTCCGAAGGCCGCGGACCTGGTCGCGGGCCGCGACATCAACAATCTCGAATACTACGGCCAGAACACTTCGGCGAGCGACATCACGCTGATCGCCGCGGGCCGCGATCTCATCGACACGACAGCGGGCGGCAACTTGGGGGCCATCCAGCTCGGCGGCGAGGGCAGCCTCGACGTGCTCACGGGGCGCAATCTGAACCTCGGCTTCGGCAATGGCATCACGACCATCGGCAACATTGCCGATCCGAATCTGCCGACTGCCACGGGCGCCGACGTCAACGTGTTCGTGGGTTACGGCACGCAAGGCGCGGATATCGCCAATTTCCTGCAAACGATCGTCGCGAATCCGGCCACGGCCGATGACGCGACCTATGAGTCGCAGCTGATCGCCTATGTCGAGTCGCTGACGGGCAGCACGGGATTGACGTTCACGCAGGCCGAGAAGCAATTCTTGGCGCTGACCACGGCACAGCAAAGCGCGCTCATCGACGCCGATTTCTTCAATGAGTTGCTACTATCCGGCCGCGCGGCGAATAACGGCACCGGCGTCGGCTTCACCGAAGGGTATGCGGCGATCGCCGCCTTGTTCCCGACCAGCGCCGCGAATCCGACTCCCTACGCCGGGGATCTGACCATGACCGAGAGCCAGATCTACACCTTGAGCGGCGGCAACATCAACGTTCTCGTGCCGGGGGGGCAGCTCAACGTCGGTCTCGCGAATCCGCCCGCGACGGTCGTGGCCAAGGCCCCTTCCTCGCTCGGCATCGTCGCCGAGGGCAGCGGTAACGTCGACATCTACTCCGAGGGCGACGTCAACGTCAACGAATCGCGCATCTTCACGCTCGGCGGCGGCAACATTTTGATCTGGTCCAACAAGGGCAGCATCGATGCGGGCAACGGCTCGAAATCCTCGCTGTCGGTGCCGCCGCCGGTCGTGTTGGTATCGGCTTCCGGCACGATCTCGCTGGACTTTGCCGGCACGCTATCCTCGGGCAGCGGCATTCGCACGATCCAGACCGATCCGGGCGTCGCCGCGGGCGACGTCGATCTCGATGCGCCCGTGGGCACGGTCAATGCCGGTGATGCCGGCATCGGCGCCGCCGGCAATATCAACATCGCCGCCGCCCACGTGCTCGGCGTCGCCAACATCAATTTCGGCGGCACCGCGACCGGCGTGCCCACCGACCTCAGCAATCTCGCCAGCAGCTTGTCCGGTGTTTCGGCCGCTTCGACCGGGTCGACCAATAGCGCGACCGCCGCGGTCAGCGCCGCCGCCGCCGCCGCCACAAAAGAGGTTGCACCGCTCGCGCAGAACGCCTTGAGCTGGCTGGAAGTTTTCGTCACCGGCTTGGGCGAGGACGATTGCAAGCCCGAAGACCTCGAATGCTTGAGGCGCCAAAAGACGGCCAATCCTTGAGCGCGCGCGGGCGGCCGAGGCCACGGTCGGTCGACCCGCGCTCGTGCGCGATCGCGCCGACGCAAAAATCGCGGCGAACTCCGCCGCTGTCATATAACCATCACGCGCCACCGGGACAATCCCGGGTTCGCTGAGAGCACAGGAATACATTCGATGAAGGGATCGGTGAGGTGGATCGTGCTGGCGGCCGTGCTGCTGCCCGCCTTGGCGCTGGCGGCGTCCTGGTGGAACAACGACTGGAAGTACCGCAAGGAACTCGGCTTCGACTTGTCGCCGACCGGCGCCGACGTGTCGGGTTCGCTGCAGAGTTTTCCGGTCCTGGTACGCCTCTCGCTCGCGAATTTCAGCTACTTCAACGACACCAAGGCGGACGGTGCCGACTTTCGGCTCATCTCGGGCGACGATAAGACGCCGATGAAGTTCCATTTCGAAAAGTACGATCCCCAGAACCAGATGGCATTTCTATGGGTTCAGGCGCCGCAGATCACGGGCGGCGCCAAATCGGACAAGATCTATGCCTATTACGGTAATCCCGATGCGCCCGCCGCCGGCGACGTTCCCGGCACCTATGACACCGCGCAGGTGCTCGTGCTCTCCTTCGCCGAGACGAGCGGCCTGCCCGTGGATTCGACCGCTTACAAGAACAATGCCACGGCATCGACCGCCGAACTCACGCCCGCTTCGCTGATCGCCGGCGGTGCGAAGTTCGCCGGACAACAATCGATCACCGTACCGGCCAGCCCCTCCCTGCGGCTGATCCCCGGCCAGGGCCTCACGATGTCGGCGTGGGTGAAGATCGCGCAGCCGCAACAGGCCGTCGTGCTGTCGCTCGTCGACCAGGGCAAGTCCTTGGAACTCGGCCTCGACGGCGCCAAAGCGGTCGCGAGCGCGGCCATGGGCGGTGCGCCGGTCACGGTCACCGGAAGCGCCGATCTCGGTCTCGGACAATGGCACCATCTCGCGCTGAGTGCAGGCGGGGACAAGCTGACACTCTACGTCGACGGGCTTGCCGCCGGCAGCATGCCCGTCAACTTGCAGGAACTCGGCGGCAGCTTCACGGTGGGCGCGGCCGATGGCGCCAAATTCCTGAACGGCGAGGTCGACGAAGTCCGGGTATCGAAGGTCGTGCGCAGCGCCGACTGGATCAAGGCGTCGGCGCGATCCGAGGGCATGGATCCGAGTTTCGTCCTGTTCGGAGCGGATGGTCAGCGTGAGGGCGGCGGACAAGCCTCTTATTTCGTCACGATCGCGAAGAATCTGACGGTCGACGGCTGGGTGGTCATCGGTATTTGCATGGCCATGCTCGTGATTGCGCTCGGCATCATGATTTTCAAGGCGATCTTTCTCAGCCGGGTCGAGGCTGGGAACGCGCGCTTCCTCAAGGAGTTCCGCCGTCTGAAGGGAAATCCCGCGGCCCTGGTGCGGCCGAACGCTGCGGGTCAGGTCGAATTCGATGACGATGCACCCGCAATGGCCGCACTGACCGGCAAGGAAAATGCGTTCGGCGCCTCCACGCTCTACCGGCTCTATCACAGTGGCGTGTTCGAATTGGACAAGCGCGTCGGCGGCAAGAGCCTCAGCGCGCAACGCGCGACGCCGATACTCTCGCCGCAGTCGATCGATGCCATCCGCTCGGCGATGGACGCGTCGATGACGCGCATGCAACAGACGCTCTCGAGCCAGATGGTCTTGTTGACCATCGCCATTTCCGGCGGACCCTTCCTCGGGCTGCTGGGCACGGTCATCGGTGTGATGATCACGTTCGCGGCGATCGCGCTGTCGGGTGACGTCAACGTCAACGCCATCGCACCCGGCGTGGCGGCGGCCCTCGCGGCCACCGTCGCCGGCCTCACCGTCGCGATCCCGGCACTGTTCGGCTACAACTGGCTCAACACCCGCATCAAGTCCGTCACCGCCGACAACCGCGTCTTCGTCGACGAATTCGTCACGCGCGTTGCCGAAGAATACAGCTGAGGCGGTCGTGTCAGGCTCCATCGACAGCGGCGAGAAGGACGTCTACGACGACATCAACATCACTCCGATGCTGGATCTCGCCTACGTGTTGATGGTGATCTTCATCATCATGACGACCGCCTCGGTGCAAGGCATCAAGGTCAACCTGCCCAAGGCCAGCGACACGCCCTCGCTGGCGAAACCGCAGACCAAGGCGATTACGATCACCGCCGACGGGACGATGTACCTCGATACCTATCCGGTGAGCCTGCCGGAACTCGAGAACCTGCTGCGCCAGTACAAGGCCGCGAATCCGAATCTGCCCGTCGTCGTCAAGGCCGATTCTTCGATCCCGTATCAGCGCGTCGTCGACGTGCTGGACGTGATCGGCAAGCTGGACATTACCCAACTCGGGTTGGTCACCCAGCGCATCGTCAAATAGCAGCTGCGAATGGCCGATTCGCGCAGCAAGCGTCGTCTCGCATCACGCCTCGCCGGGGCGATTTTCTCGCTGATGCTCCTGCTGGGTTTCGTCTGGTTCGTGCAGACGATGCTGGCGGGCAAGACGGTCAAGATGCAGCGCCCCGTCCAGGTCGTGCAAATCATTCGTCCGCCGCCCCCGCCGCCTCCGCCACCACCCCCGCCCGATCAACCGCCGCCGCCGCCGGAAAAGGTCGCCGAGGCGCTGCCCAAGGACGAGCCGGAACCGGCGCCCGACAATGAGCCTCCGCCCGCAGCTCCGCTCGGCATCGATGCACAAGGCTCGGCGGGCAGCGATGACTTCGGGCTGGCCGCGGGCAACGGCAGCGGCGATCTGATCGGCGGCAACGGCCGCGCGCCGTACGCCTGGTACACGAACCGCATCAGCGATGCGATCAAGGACCGGCTCGCCGCGGCGCCGTGCACCAAGAGCGCGAAGGGCTCGCTGACGGTCCATGTGTTCATGCAAGCCGATGGACGGGTCCGGCAAATCAAGCTCGCGACCACCACGGGCAACACCAAGGTCGACGAGTGCATCGACTCGGCGCTGTCGTCGATCCAACAGATCGGCGACCCGGTACCGCCGGGCATGCCGGAAGAAGTCAGTTTGAAGATCGTGTCGAGAATATAGGGATCCCAAGGAGTTTGATGAACATGCTTACCGCGAAATTTCTGCGGGCTGCCACGGCGTCCGCCGTGCTCGTACTGGCGCCGGCATTGAGCTCGGTTGCCGCCGACGAGCGCCAGTCGCTCGAGGAACTGCGCAACACGGTGATCAATCTGTTGCAAGGCCTCGTCGAGAAGGGCGTGATCACGCGCGCGCAGGCGGACGAGATGGTCAAGTCGGCACAGGCCAAGGCCGCGGCGGACGCCGCGACGGCGGCGACGGCCGATCAAGGCGCGGTGCATGTGCCCTACGTGCCGCAAATCGTCCAAGACGAGATCGCCAAGCAGGTCGAACAAGCGGTCAAGCCCGCCATCGTTGCCGATGTGGTGCAAGACGCGAAGAAGGAGAAATGGGGCGTACCCGGCGCTCTACCAGAGTGGCTCACACGCACGCGTATTTTCGGCGAGGTGACGCTGCGCGAGGAGGGCATCTTCTACGACAAGGACAACGTGGCCAATTCCTATCTGAATCTTTATCAAATCAATCAGGCCGGCGGAATCGAAGCCGCCGGCGAGAACGCCTTCTTGCAGACCAGCGGCGATCGCCTGCGCTTTCGCGGCCGCGCGAAACTCGGAATCGAATCCGATCTCAGCGACTCGATCACGGCGGGCATGCGCGTAGTCACGGGCAATACCTCGGATCTCGTCTCGGAAACTCAGACCCTCGACGGCACGGCGCCCTACGCGTTCGGGCTCGACGAGTTGTACGTGCGGCTCGACGAGCGTACCGCACAGCGCTTCCCGTGGCTCTCGCTGGTCGGTGGACGATTCCTCAATCCTTACGAGACGCCAACGGATCTGATCTTTCATAAGGATCTGACTTTCACCGGCGCCGCGGCGACCGGGCGGCTCGGGTTCGGCGCCGGCGGCCCCGATCAATCCAACGTGTTCTTCACCGTCGGCGGCAACCAGTTGCAGGAAATCGAGTTCTCCTCGCAGGACAAGTGGCTCGTCGCCGCTGAACTCGGCACGGTGCTGCGCTCGGCCGAGGGGCAGAGCCTGCGCTTCGCCGGTGGGTTCTACGATTTCTTCAATGTCACGGGACGCTTGAACCCAGCCGACGAGCCGGGACTCTACAACTACACGGCGCCGGCCTTCCTGCGCGAGGGAAACACCGTGTTCAACATCGCCAACAGCACGAATCCGGACACGCAATTGTTCGCCTACGCGTCGAAGTTCCGTCTCGGCAACCTCAACGCGACCTATACCGTCCCCGTAGGTCGGTACGCAATCGGGATGAAGCTCGACGCGGTGCGCAATTTCGGCTTCAACTGGAGGCTCGTGGAGTCGGAGGTCGGCTCCTACGTCAAGCCGCGGACCAAGGGTTATCAGGCCGAGGTGAGCTTCGGGACTCCGACCGTGCTCACCGCCGGGGCCTGGCGTGCCACGGTCGGATATCGCTATTTGCAGAGCGACGCCGTCATGGACGAGTACACGGACTCGGATTTTCACTTCGGCGGCACCAACGCCGAGGGGTATTATTTACTCACCGACATCGGCCTCGCCAACCACGTTTGGGTGCGCCTGCGCTATTTGAGCGCGAACGCCATCGACTTGGGCGGCACGGATGCCCTCAAGGCCGTGCCCTTCGGCGTCGACACCTTGCAAATCGATCTCAACACCCGCTTCTAGAGGTAGCCGCATGACTTACTCGCAAGCGATCGCCATCCTGCTGTTGACGGCCGCCGCCACGGCGCCGGTGCGTGCACAAACCGAACGCACGGGCGGCGGCGAGGTACAGCGCTTCATGCAGCAGTACCAGCAAATCGCGGCCGAAAAGGTCGCGCTGCAGGCGCAAGTGACCGAACTCAAGGGCGCTCTCGATGCGGCCAACAAGCAACTGTCCGCCGCACAAAAGGAGCGCGATGCACTGAAGAGCCATGCGGCCGGCGCCGAGGTGGCCTCGGCCCGTCTCGCGCGCGAGTCTGCCGCCAAGGAAGCGGCCGATAAGGCGCTCGACCAGTACAAGCAGCGTTTGAACGAACTGATCGGACGCTTCCGCGATACCGTGGGAACGCTCAAGGGCGTCGAGGACGATCGCGCGCAGCTGCGCAAGACCGTCGAGGAGCTGAACGCCGCCTACGACAATTGCGCCGAGGATAACTTGCAGCTCTACGAGATCAGCACGGACGTGCTCAACCGCTACGATCACGTCGGATTCTTCACCCGCGTCGGCGCCGCCGAGCCGTTCACGAAGATCACGCGGACGAGGATCGAGAATCTGGTCGACGAATATCGTCAAAAGGCACTGGAGCTGCGGCTCAAGAAGGCAAGTCCCTAGTCGCTCCGCCATGAAGCCCGCAATGAAGCCCGCAACGAAGCTGGGAAGGAACGAGGCTTGTGCCTGCGGCAGCGGCAAGAAATACAAGAAATGCTGCGGCCAGGGCCCGGTCCAAGGCAGAGTCGAGGGCGAAGACGTCGCGACGAGCAGCGTGGCGGCGCGCTCCGCGGGTGCCGCGACTACCGTGCCGGACACGGTTCTCGAATCGCTCGCCGCGCTGCTCACCGCGCGCCGCCATGCCGATGTCGAGAGCCGCGCGCGCGAACTCGTGAGCCAACACCCGCGTTCGGGGATCGTCTGGAAGGTCCTCGGCTTGGCGCAGTGGCTGCAGGGCAAGGACGCGCTCGCCGCGCTGCGACGGGCGGCAGAGCTCCTGCCGGACGATCCGGAGGCGCATGGAAATCTGGGCAACGCCCTGCGCGCCGCCGGCATGCTCGAGGACGCCGTCGCCTGTCAGCGCCGGGCGATCGCCCTCGAACCGGGTTACGCACCGGCCCATAACAATCTCGGCAGTGCTCTGCTCGGACTCGACGAGACCGTCGCAGCCGAGCGTTGTTTTCGGCGCGCGCTCGCGCTCGATCCAGACTTCGCACTCGCGCATCGGAATCTTGCCGAGTTGCTGCATCGTCTCGGCCGGCACGAGGACGCGGTGACCAGCTTCCAGCGGGCGCTGGCTTTGGGAGCCGGCGATGCAGCCCTCTACAACGGTCTCGGCAATGCCTTGTACTTCTTGCAGAAATTCGCCGCGGCCGGCGCAGCCTACGAGCGCGCCGTTGCACTCGACCCGCGCTTTGCGGAGGCGCACAACAACCTCGGCAATGCCCGGCGCGATCAGGGTCAGCTCGATGCGGCGATCGCGAGCTATCGAGCGGCCCTCGCACTGGCGCCCGGCACGGCCGAGATCCACAACAACCTCGGCAACGTGCTGATGGACCAGGGTAAGCCCTCGGATGCGCGCGATCACTACGCGCGCGCGCTCGAATTGCGGCCGCAGTTCGCCAAGGCGCATAGCAACCTCGGCAGCGCTTACCGCGAACTCGGCTGCTTCGATGCGGCCGAGGCGAGCTATCGCACCTCGCTGGCGCTGCAGGCCGATGCCGCGGACGTCCATAACAACCTCGCCGTGATCTTGCGTCTGCAGGGACGTGCCGCGGAAGCCGAGGCGCGTTGCCGTCTGTCCCTGGCATCGAATCCAAATTCCCCGGCGGCCTTGAGTTTTCTCGCCGAGCTGCATTCGGACCAGGGTCGATTCGCCGAGGCGGAAGAACTCTTCGGCCGCGCACTCGCGATCGATCCGGATTGGCCTCAGGCCTGGGCCGGGATCGCGAGTTTGCGCAAGATGTCGGCGGACGATGCGCCCTGGCTCGCGCAAGCGCAGCGCCTCGCCGCGGCGGGACTGAAGCCGCGAGACGAGATGCTCATGCGCTTCGCGCTCGGCAAATACTTCGACGATGTGCGTGATTTCGAACGGGCGTTCAGCAACTACCGGCGCGCCAACGAGCTGGCCAAGGGCGGCCGGGAGCCGCACGACCGGGAGCGCCTCACCCGGATCACCGATTTCAGCTTGAGCCTCTATGATCGCCCCTGGGTGACGCGCGCGCGGCCAGCCGCGGTGGCGTCCGCGCTCCCGGTGCTGGTGGTCGGGACGCCGCGCTCGGGCACGACGCTCGCCGAACGGATACTCGCCGCCCATCCGGCAGCCTTCGGCGCGGGCGAGTTGCCGTTTTGGAAGAATGCATCCGCCGCGCTCGGGGCCAGCGCGCAGACCGCGGATGCCAACGACGCGCTGCTGGCCTCGCTCGCCGCCGAGTACCTGCAGCTCTTGGTGGGACTTGCGCCCGCGGCTGCGCGCGTCGTCGACAAGATGCCCGCCAACTACAGCTATCTGGGTGTGATCCATGCGGCCTTGCCGAATGCCCGTTTCATCCACATGCGGCGCAATCCCGTCGATAGCTGCCTCTCGATCTACTTTCAGAACTTTCATGGCACCCATACCTACGCCAACGATCTCGAAGATCTCGCGCACTATTACCGGGAGTATCGACGGATCATGCAGCACTGGCGCGCGACGCTGCCGGCGGGCAGCGTGCTCGACGTTCCCTACGAAGGGCTGGTGGACGAACCCGAACTCTGGAGCCGCAAGATGATCGAGTTCGTCGGCCTGGAATGGAATCCCGGCGTGCTCGACTTTCACCGCCAAACCGGCAATGTCAGTACCTTCAGCAAGTGGCAGGTGCGCCAAAAAATCCACCGCGGCTCGGTCGCGCGCTGGCGCAACTACGAGCCCTACGTCGGTCCCTTGCTGAGTCTGCTGGAGTGATGCTCGAGCGCCGGCACGGCGAATGAGGCCGGCGGCAAACCCGCGGCGCTGCGACCGGCCATGATCTCGTAAGCGGACTCGAGGACTCGCCGGTACCGATCGGTGTCGAAGAAGGGGTGCAGCTCGCGGCGCGAGCGCAGCTCGGCACGCAAGCGGGCGAGCCGATCGGTGTCGCTCGCCAGCCGCAAGGCGGTCGCTGCGTATTGCGCCAGATCCGCCGTGACGAGTTCGGGCAATTGCAGGCTGGACAAGAGACTGCCGGCCATGCGGGCGGCGAAGCTCTCGCCCATGCAGCAGAGCACGGGAACGCCCATCGACAGCGCATCGCTGACCGTTGCGCCGCCGTTGAACGGCAAGGTATCGAGGAACAGATCCGCATGCACGTAACGCGCGAGATACTCGGCGTAGTCGGCAGGCGGCGCAAAAACGAGGCGCTCGGCCGCGACACCGCGCGCCTCGGCCTCGCCGCGCAGGCGCTGTGCCACGTGAGCGTCGCCCGCGATCAGCCAGAGGACGCTGCCGGGCACGGCGAGCAGCAGGCGCATCCAGACGGCGAACATCGGCGGATTCAATTTACAGGTCTTGTTGAAGCAGCAAAAAACGAACCCGCTCGCGGGCAGTCCATGTCGGCTGCGCGGTCCGGCATCGGCCGCGAAGCCGCGGCGATCATCGTTCGGTTGAAACGAGTCGGGCAGCCACACGACTTGCTCGTCATAGTGGCTGCGCGACTGTTCCGGAACCAAGCGCCGGTCGGCAATCAGATAGTCGATGTACGGCGCGCCCATGGTCGCCGGCAGGCCGAGGAAATTGACCTGAATCGGCGCCGCGCGGCGCGCGAGAATGCCGGTTCTCTGACCGAGCGTATGACCACCGAGGTCGACCGCGATGTCGACGCCGAGGCTCTCCATGAGAGTCGCGATTTCGGTATCGCTGTGCGCCGAAACATCGATGAATCGCTCGAATGCCGCCTCGAGACGGCGCCGCGTCGGGCCCTCTTTCGATCGACCCCAGGACAGCGCGATCGTCTCGCAGCGCGAGCGGTCGTGTCGCTCGAACACGCCGGTGAGTAGATAGCTCACCGGATGCTCGCCGAAGTCGCCGGACAGATAAGCGATGCGCATGCGCCCGCCCCGGCCGGCGTTTCGCGGCGGACCCATGCGCGGCGTTGCAGGATAGTGGGCGGCGGTGTACAGCCGGGCGCAGCGTTGCTGCAAGGCCGGCGAGTCTGTGTGATAAAGAAACTGCATGGGCGTATCGGTGGGGTGGCCGCGCGCCAGCCCGTCGCTGACGGCCCGGGTTTCGCTCTCGTAATCGCGCCACTCGGCGCCGTGCAGCCGGGCGTGCAAGAGGTTGCCGCGACCGTGCGCGAAATGCGGGGCCGTCGCCGCGAGACTGGCAAAGATTTCCGCAGCCTCCGCGTAGCGCTGCAACTGCATCAGGGTCGTGCCGAGGTTGTGCAAGGCCTCGGCGAAGTCGGGTTGCGCGGCGAGCGCGCGGCGAAAGCTCTCGATGGCCGCCGCCCCCCGTCGCAAATCGAGCAGCACGAGACCGCGCATGTTATGGGCCAGGGCGTAATCGGGACGCAGGGCGAGCGCTCGGTCCGCGCACTCGAGCGCGCGATCGTGGCGGCGCAATGTGCGCGACGCAGACGCCAAGCTGTTGAGCGCCTCGGCGAAGTCGGGACGGCTGCGCAGCGCGGCCGCGTAACAGGGCAGCGATTCTTCGGTTCGCCCGGCTTGCAGGAGAATGTTGCCGCGAAGATACCAAGCATCGGCGCGATCCGGTTGCAGTCGGGTCACGCGATCGAGGCTCGCGAGGGCTGAGTCGATGTCGCCACGACGCGATTGCGCGACGCCGAGAGCGAAGTGCACTTCGGCGCTGCCGGCGTCGATGGCGAGCGCACGCTGCAGATGAGCAACACCGGCATCGAGGTCCGCACGATCGATGGCGATGAGCCCGAGCAGATGCCAGGCCGTAAAACACGACGGGTCGTGCACGAGGATCTCGCGATAGTGCGCCTCGGCGGCCGCAGTGTCACCGCGTCGATGCGCGGCGATCGCCACCGTGAGCCGCGCTTGCACGCCGGGTTCGGGGACGGGTTTCGACGAGTCGCGTATCACGGCTTCGGGAGTTTAGGGATAAAATATTGCCGTTTCGATTCCACCGAAACCCATCACGACCGAAACCCATCACGACCTGTGCCGTCATGCGATCCGCGAACCCCGGTGTGCAGATATTTCAGATTTATTACTCCGAGGCGACCCGCGCGGCTCTCGACCCCGGTTTCCTGCCCCTCGATAACCTCGCCAACGAGCGACCCGATTGGCGCGAGTATTGGCCGATCCGCGAATTCTTGCGCCGCCGGCCGCCCGCAGCCGAGGACTACTACGGATTTCTGTCGCCGCGATTCCAGGCAAAAACCACACTGTCGGCCAAAGTCGTGCGCGAGTTCGTGTCGGGGCAGGCCGCGGCGTCGGACATCATCTTGTTTTCTCCCTTCTACGATCAGCTCGCGTTCTTTCTGAATCCTTGGGAACAAGCGCTGATGGTGCATCGGAACGCGCGGCAGGTGTTCGAGCAGGCCTTGGCGCTGATCGCGCCGGCCTATGACATCATCGGGACGGTCGCCACCTCGCTCGACAGCGTGTTTTGCAATTATTTCGTCGCGCGCGGCAAGTTCTGGCTCGCATGGCTCGAGCGCTGTGAACGCATTTTCGACTGTGCGGAACGCGCCGACACCCCATTGGGTCGTGCATTGTCGAGCGACGCCGACTATGACACGCAATCCGCGCCCACCAAGACCTTCGTGATCGAGCGAGTGGCCGGCACCATGCTCGCCGAACGAGGGCGCTGGTCCGTGGCCGCCTACAATTCGCTGCTCCTGCCGTTTTCGGGTTCACGCATCAGCGCGCTCGGCGCCGAGTTGACGGCGCTAGACGCGCTCAAGATTGCCTATCTGCGCGAACCCCGGCGCGAGTATCTGCAGTCCTTCTTCCGGCTGCGCGACCGCTACGCGAGCAGCTTGCGCAAGGGCTGAAGGATGCCGGATCTCGACCCGGACGACGCCGATGCGCATGCCAGCCGCGGCCGGCTGCTGCATGGCCTGGGCCGCCTGCAGGAGGCGCTGGCGGCCTACGATCGGGCGCTCGCGGCCCGGCCCGACGGCGTCGGGATCCACGTGCATCGGGCCGGCGTGCTCGAGAGTTTGAGCATGCCGGAAGAGGCATTGCGCGGCTACGATCAGGCCATCGCGCTGCGTCCCGCCGACTGGCAGATCTACGTGATTCGCGGCAACTTGCTGGTGAAATTACGGCGTTTCGACGCCGCGCTGAGCGACTTTGACCGGGCGCTCGCGTTGCGGCCGAATTGCGCCGAGGCGCTGAGCAATCGCGGTAACACGCTCATGGAGCTCGGGCGGCTCGATGCAGCGCTCACGGCGCACGATCGGGCCGTGGCGCTTCGGCCGGACTCGGCGCCGCTCCATTTCAATCGCGGCAATGGTCAGCGCCAACTCGGCCAGCTCGCAGCGGCATTGGCGAGCTACGAACGGGCGATCGCGCTCGATCCACGGCACGCGGAGGCCCACTGCAACCGCGGCGTGCTCCTCGCGGGCGAGAATCGCTACGCCCTGGCGCTCGCGTGCTACGACACGGCGCTCGCGATCCGGCCGGCCTACGCGCAGGCACGCTACAACCGGGCATTCGCCTACCTCGCAACCGGCGAGTTCGCTCGCGGCTGGCCGGATTACGAGGCACGCTGGCAGGGCGTCGACGGTGCGAGCCGCGAGGGCATGCAGCAATTTCGCGAGCCGCTCTGGCGGGGAGAGACGCCGCCGCAAGGCCGCTCGATCGTCGTCTACGCAGAGCAGGGCCTCGGCGATACCTTGCAATTCGCGCGTTACATCGAGCCGCTTGCGGCGGCCGGTGCCGCGGTCACCTTCGCCGTACAGGCACCGCTGCGCGACTTGTTGCAGCAACTGGGCGGCTCGCAGCAACCGGGCGGCTCGCAGCAACCGGGCGGCTCGCAGCAACCGAGCGGATTGCAGCAACCGAGCAGCTCGCGGCACGTGGCCGGTTCGCAGCCCGTGCGCGGCGCCGTCCGCGTGATCGCGCGCGATGAGCCCCATCCGCCCTGCGACTGCCGGTGTCCGCTGCTCAGTTTGCCGCTGGTCTTCGGCACCACGCTCGCGACGATTCCCGCGCCGCGGCAGTACCTGGACGCCGATCCGCTCAAGCTGGCGCATTGGTCCGGCGTCTTGCGCGCAAGGCCGACTCCGCGGATCGGCCTGGTATGGAGCGGCAATCGCGATCACCGCAACGAAACCCGCAGCAGCAGCCGGCGCAGCGGCCGACTGCGCGACTGGCTGAACACGCTGCCCGCGGGCTGCGGCTACGTCAGTCTGCAAAAGGACGTGCCCGAAGAAGATGCCGCCGTGTTGCGCGCCCATCCCGAGATCCTCGATTGCGCCGATCGGATCCGGGACTTCGCCGACACGGCGGCGCTGTGCGCATGCCTCGATCTCGTCATCAGCATCGACACGAGTGTTGCGCATTTGAGCGGCGCGCTGGGGCGCAAGACCTGGGTCTTGCTGCCGTTTCACTGCGATTGGCGCTGGTTGCTCGAGCGCAGCGACAGCCCCTGGTACCCGACGATGCGCTTGTATCGCCAGGCGAGGCCGGGTGACTGGGCGGGCGTGCTCGAGCGGGTGTCGCGCGACCTGGCGCAGGAATTTCCGACGCGCGACCCGACCGTCGCCGGGTGAGCCGGGCGTGGCCGGATGAGCCGGCCGTAACATCAAGCCGGCGGCAGTTGCGGCACGGCGAAGCTGGCGGGTGCCTCGCCGCGCGCATGCCGGTCCCACATCTGTTCGTAAGCTGCCTCCAGGTGACGGCAAAAACGCTGCGTATCGAAGAGCGGCAGTTCGTGACGATTGCCGATCAAGCGCTCCCGCAGGGATTCGAGCTCCTGCCGGTGTGTGGCCAGCCGCAGCGCCAGCGCTTCGTAATCGGCCAGCGATGCGGTCACGAGTTCGGGAAGCCGCGCGGCGCGCAGCAGGCTGCCGGCCATGCGCGCCGCGAAGGCTCCGCCCGAACAGGTCAGCAGCGGCAAGCCGGCCCAGAGCGCGTCGCTCGCCGTCGTGCCCGCGTTGAAGGGCAGAGTGTCGAGAAACAGATCGGCGAGCGACAACTGACCGAGGTAATCGGCGTACGGGCGCCGTCCGGTGAACCGCAGGCGGCGCGGGTCGACACCCCGATCCTCGGCCTCGCGGCGCAGATTGTCGCGCAGCGTATCGCCGGCGGCGAGCAGCCACAGCACGCTGTCCGGCACCGCGCGCAGCAGACGCATCCATACGTCGAACATCGCGGGGTTGAGCTTGTAAGCGTTGTTGAAACAGCAGAACACGAAGGCATCGTCGGGCAAGCCGGCCGCGGCGCGCGTCGGGCCGCGCAGGGCACGCGGCCGTGCATCGTCGGTGGGTTGAAAACAATCCGGCAGAGACACGATGCACTCGGTGTAAAGTGGTCGCGACTCGACCGGTATCACGTGGTCGTCGGCGATCAGATAATCCATGAACGAGGCGCCCATCGTTGCCGGAAAACCGAGAAAGTTCACTTGGATGGGCGCCGCTCGCTGCGCCAGGATGCGCGGCCGAAAGCCCTCCGTATAGCCGCTCAGGTCGACCAGAACGTCGACTTCCATGTCGCGGATCAAGGCCGCCGCCTCGGCGTCGCTGTGCCGGCTGAGATCGACGAAACGCGCGAAGGCGCTGTGCACGCGCCGTCCGAGCGCGGTCGCCTCCGCGGGGCGCAGCGACAGCCCGACGACCTCGAAGCGCGCACGGTCGTGCCGCTCGAAGATGCCCGCCATCAAATACGATACCGCGTGTTGGCGTAGATCCGCGGAAAAATAGCCGAGCCGCAGCCGCGCATCCCGAGCACGACGTTGCATGCGCCGTGACGGCACGCCGATGCCCAGAGACTCGCAGAAGCTGCGGGCGCATCGCTGCTGGGTCGCGGCGCAGTCGCTGACCGCCAGGAACGAGAACGGCATGTCCGCGCGTCCACCCGCGGCGACCGCTTGTTCGATGACCTCGGCTCGTGCAGCGGGGTGTCGCACCGACCAATCGCCGTGGCTTCTCTGCGCATGCAGCAGCGAACCCGCCCAGTAGTCGAACCCGGGTTTCAAGCCCAGGGCGCGGGCATGGTCGTCGAGGGCGGTCTCGATCTCGCGATCCCAGAGCAAGTACGCCTTGGCGCGATTGAAGTACGCCCTCGCGCTCTGCGGTGCGAGTTTCAGCGCTCTGTCGTAGCAGGCGATCGCCGCCGCAAAGTACTCGCGCGAGCGCCAGGCATTGCCGAGCGCGATCTGCAACTCGGGGTTGTCTCGGCCGCAGTGCATCGCCCGATCGTAGGCGTCGAATGCCTCGTCCGGCCGGTCCAGATCGAACAGGGCCTCGCCTCGACCCAGGTGCGCCTCCGCGTACTCCGGCCGGATCGCGACAACAGCCTCGAAGGCGGCCAAGGCCTCCGCGGAACGCCGCAGTTCGCGCAGGGCGCTCGCCCGGTTGTAGCCGGCCGCCAAGAAGCCGGGATCGACCGCGAGCGCCGTGTCGAAGGCCGCCAAGGCGGCGTCGAGTTCGTGCAGCGACAGCAGGGCGCTGCCGCGATTGCAGTGAGCTGCCGCATAGTCCGGCCGCAGCTGCAGGGCCCGATCGAAGCTCTCGACCGCCGCGTCCCAGCGCTCCAACGCGAGCAAAGCGTTGCCGCGGTTGAACCAGGCCTCCGCGTCCTCCGGGCGGAGCCGCAGCGCCCGATCGAAGCTCTCGACCGCCGCTGCTGGATTGTGCAGATCGAGCTCGGCGTTGCCGCGGCCGAAGTGAGCGGAAAACAAGTGCGCATCGAGGCGGATCGCGGCTTCGTAACACGCCAGCGCCGCGAGTGGCCGGCCGAGGTTCATCTCGGCGTCGCCGAGCAGGGCGTGAGCGATCGCCCGGTCGGGTGCGCGCGCGATGACCCGTTGCAGCGATTGCGACGCCCGGGCGCTGCGGCCGGTCTGTGCCTCGATCATCCCCAGCAGCAGCAGCGCCTCGGCATGCTCCTCATGCTGCGCGAGGACTTGTGCACAGAGAGTCTCGGCGACATCGAAGCGGCCGCGGCGGGCCGCCGTGTAGGCGGCCTGCAGCGTTTGCACGAGCGCGACGGATTCCGGCTCCACAAAATTTAACTCAATTGCAACATTGGCGGTGTTCAATCTTCGCACAAGCCACGGGGCAGCGCAGAGGCTCTCGTGGATGCGGCAAACCCCCTCGCGAATCATCGCATGACGCTCAAGCTCCGAATCATCTGCGCGACGCGCGAATCCGAGGACCGCTTCGCCACGCACACGCCGCTCGGCCGTTCGCTCGCCTTGTTTCCCTACCCCTGCGTCGAACAGCGGGTTTTCGCCGCCAACTCACGCGGACTGCCGCAGCTCTACAATCACGCGTTGCGCGAGGCGCAGCGGGACCCCGCGATCTTGGTGTTCGTCCACGACGACGTCCAGTTTCTCGACTTCTTCTGGCCGGCCCACATCGTCGAGGGCCTGCGGGCCTTCGATGTCATCGGGCTCGCGGGGAACAAGCGCCGGCTGCCCGCCCAGCCTGCCTGGCGCTTCGCGGACCCGCAATTGACGCGCGAGCCGCGCGAGCATCTCAGCGGCATCGTCGCGCACGGCATCGAGTGGCCGCCGCGCTATGTAAGTTACTACGGACCGCCGCATCAGCAAGTCAGGCTCATGGACGGACTGCTGTTCGCATGTGCCAGCGCAACGCTGCTCAGCGCCGGGATCGAGTTCGACGAGCGCTTCGAGTTCGATTTCTACGACCTCGATTTTTGCCGGCAAGCGGAACTGAAGGGCTTGCGCCTCGGCACCTGGAGCATTTCCGTCATGCACGCAAGCGACGGAAAATTCGGCTCGACGGCCTGGCGTCAAGGCTACGCCGCCTACCTCGACAAATGGCGCTCGTGAGCGCGAACGAGCGGCAGCAGGGTCGCGAGCCGGCGTGTCGCGAGCCGGCGTGTCGCGAGCCGGCACGGCGCGAGGCGCAGCGCGGTCTCGATTTTCACCGCGAGGGATGTCTCGCCGAGGCGCTGGCCTGCTACGAGCGAGCGATCGACATCGATCCCGACTATCCGGCCGCCTTGCATCTCGCCGGGGCCGCCGCCCTGCAAAGTCATGCGCCGGAACGCGCCCTCGGCCTGATCGATCGTTCGCTCGCCCTCGACCCCGCCAGCGCCGACGCACACTGCAACCGCGGGGTCGCGCTGCGCGCGCTCGGCCGCGACGCCGAAGCGATGGCCGCTCATCGCCGTGCGATCGAGAGACAGCCGCAGCATCTGCTCGCGCACCAGCTGCTCGCCGAGGCGCTGTCGGTCAGCGGGGAAGAGGCGGCTGCGCTGCTTCATTACGAGCAGGTCCTCAGCCTCGATCCGGCTCACATCGAGGCGCGTAATGGCCGCGGCGTGGTGCTCGCACGTCTCGGCCGTTTCGACGCAGCCTTGCAGGACTTCGACGCGGCGATCGCCGTCGATCCGCATCTGGCCGCGGCGCATTGTAACCGCGGCAATGTGCTCGCGGAATCGAGGCGGCTGCCCGAGGCGCTCGCGAGCTTCGATCGTGCTCTGCAGCTGCAGACGGACTTCGTTGCGGCGCTGGTCAATCGGGCACCCGTGCTGCAGGAACTCGGCGACTTCGACGCGGCACTCGCGAGCTGCGAGCGGGCTTTGGCGATCGAACCCGGGCATGCCGAAGCGCTCGTCAATCGCGGCAATATCTACCAGGAAATGACTTCGTTGGCGCCCGCCTTGGCGAGCTACGACCAAGCCATCGCGCGGGCGCCCGAGTATGCGCTAGCGCACGTGAACCGAGCCATGGCCTTGCTCATGGCGGGTGATTATGCACGCGGCTGGGCCGACTACGAATGGCGTTGGTATGTTCATCACGGTGCAATGTTGAACGAGCGGCGGTCCTATCCGCAGCCGCAATGGACGGGCGTGGAATCGCTGGCCGGCAAGACGATCCTCTTGCACAGTGAACAAGGCCTCGGCGATACGCTGCAGTTTTGCCGCTACGCCCGAGCCGTTGCCGACTTGGGCGCGAACGTCGTGCTGGAAGTGCAGCATGCGCTCAAGAATCTCCTGGCGCGACTCGACGGTGTGACCGAGGTGCACGCTCCCGGCGACGTCTTGCCGCGGTTCGATTACTACATATCCTTGATGAGCCTGCCGCTGGCGTTCAAGACCTGCTTGGCGAGCGTGCCGGCGCCGCGCCGTTACCTCGAAGTCGATCCAGCGTGCGCTGCACGCTGGCGCGCGCGACTCGGCGCGGCGCGCCGACCGCGCGTGGGGCTGGCCTGGTCGGGCGGGTTTCGGGCCGAGCACCCGAAAACTTGGGCGGTCAACGCCAGGCGCAACATTCCCCTCGCCAAGCTTGCGCCCTTGCGGGATGTCGAGGTCGATTTTTTCAGCCTGCAAAAGGGCGAGCCAGCGCAGGCGGAACTCGCGCAACTGCTGGCCGAGCGCTGGCCCGGACCGATCCTCCAGGACTTCACGGCGGAGCTCGGCGATTTCGTCGAGACCGCAGCGCTGATCGAGCAACTGGACCTGGTCGTCACGGTCGATACCTCGATCGCGCATCTCGCCGGCGCCCTCGGCAAGCCGGTCTGGATACTGAATCGCTTCGACGGCTGCTGGCGTTGGTTGCTCGCGCGAACGGACAGTCCCTGGTATCCGACGGCCAGGCTCTACCGCCAGCAGACGCGCGGCGATTGGGACGGTGTCGTGCAGCGCCTCGCCGCCGACCTGCAGGCCTACGCCCTGGAGCGCGGCAGGTGAATGGCGGGAGTGCGACGGCGAAGTTCAGGCAAGCCTGCGCCGCGCACGGGCGCGGCGAGGTCACGACCGCCCATATGCTCTACGAGTCGGTCATCCGCATCGATCCCAAACATGCCGGCGCGCTGCATGCCCTCGGTCTGCTCGCGGCACAAACGGGCGATCTGGAAAGAGGGGCGCGACTGCTCGAGCGAGCCGCTTGCGCAGATCCCCGCAACTCGGCGGTGCATAACAACCGCGGGCTCGCGCTGCACGGTCTTGGGCTATGGTCCGCAGCGCTCGCGAGCTTCGATCGGGCGCTCGAGCTACGCGGCAGCTACCCGCAGGCACTCTACAATCGCGGCAATACGCTGCGCGCCCTGGGTGAATTGCCGGCAGCGCTCGAGAGCTACCGGCGTGCGCTCGGCCTCGATCCGGCCATGGTTCCCACCCATTTCAATTTCGGCCTCGTGGCCCGGGAGCTGGGGCGGCTCGATGAGGCCTTGGCGAGCTTCGAGCAGGTCGTGAGGTTTGAGCCCGCGCATGCGGCCGCCTGGTGCAACCGCGGCAACGTCCTCGCCGCGATGAATAGGAGCGGCGAAGCATTGACGAGCTATGAGCGGGCGCTCGCGATCGATCCACGCCACGTCGAGTCCCTCGTCAATCGCAGCAACGCGCTGGCTGCGCTCGAGCGCTGGGAGGAGGCGCTGGCAGGGCTCGACGCCGCCCTGGCGTTGCGTCCCGGGGATCCCGACGCCGTCTTCAACCGGGGCAATGTGCTCAAGAGCTTGACTCGCTGGGAAGAGGCTCTGGCGGCTTACGAACTCGCCCTCACGCTGCGCCCCGGCTGCGCCGCGGCATACTTCAACCGCGGCGTGATCGAGCAGGAGTTGCAGCAGTGGACGGCCGCCTTGCAGAGCTACGATCAGGCCATCGCGGTACAGCCGGACTATGCGCAGGTGCACTCTAACCGCGGCAACGTCTTGCGCGAACTCGGGCAGTGTCAAGCCGCGATCGCGAGCTACGATCGCGCTTTGGCCCTCGACCCCGACTATGCCGACGCGCACTGGAATCGCGGTATCGCGGCGCTGCTCAGCGGTGACTTCGCGACGGGCTGGGCGGAGTATGAATGGCGCTGGCGCTGCGCATCCGGCGCGCTGATCGCCCCGGCGAGAAGCTTGGCCGCAAGCCGCTGGAGCGGCGCAGAGCCGCTCGCGAACCGCACGATCCTCGTTCATCATGAGCAAGGCTTGGGCGATGCGCTGCAATTCTGCCGCTACGTCAGCTTGCTCGCGCAAGCCGGCGCGCACACCGTCCTCGAGACGCCGCAGTCGCTTGCGAGCTTGCTCGCGGCACTGGACGGGGTCGGCCGGATCGTGCCTGTCGGCGCCGACTTGCCGGCTTGCGATTATCATTGCCCGCTGATGAGTCTGCCGCTGGCGTTTGGGACCGACTTGGCGAGCGTGCCTGCACCGCGCCGCTATCTCGCGGGTCCCGCAGCCCGGGTCGCGGCATGGCAGGCGCGGCTCGGCGAGCGCCGGGAGCCGCGCATCGGGCTGGTTTGGAGCGGCAACACCGGCCCGCATACGGCACGCAACCGTGCCGTGCCGCTGGCCCAACTGCTCGAGTTCCTGCCGCCGGGCTTCCGTTACCTCAGCTTGCAGAAGGACCCGAGCGCAGCCGACGCGCTCGGTCTGCGGAACGACGCGCGGATCACCGACTGCAGCGCGGACTTGCTCGACTTCAGCGATACGGCGGCGCTATGTGAATGCCTCGACCTGTTGATCAGCATCGACACGAGCGTTGCGCACTTGGGCGGCGCCCTGGGCCGGCCAACCTGGATACTGCTGCAGTTCAGCCCCGATTGGCGCTGGCTGCTCGGCCGCGAAGACAGTCCGTGGTATCCGAGCGTGCGTCTGTTCCGCCAGACCCGCTTCGCCGACTGGGAACCGGTGCTGCAGAAGGTGCGCCGAGAATTGCTGCGCGAATTCGGCTGAGGCGCGGGGCGGGACCGGGGTCCACGGGCGGCGCCCATGGGCGTCGCGGCCGCGAATCGGCGTCAGCGCGGCTCGGCCGGTGGCACTCGCAAGTTCTGCCGCGCTTCCCCGCGCTCGTGACCGCGGCTCAGCGTGTCATAGGCCGCCTCGAGGTGGCGTCGACACAGATCCGTGTCGAACACCGGACTCGTGCGCAGCCGTGCGGCGAGGCGCGCGCGCAATTCGGCCAGCGTGTTCGGCGCGTGGGCAAGCAGCCGCGCGCGCTCGAAATAGTCGGCGAGGTTCGTGGTGATCAGTTCCGGCAGATCCAGCTGCCTGAGCAGGCTGCCGCCGACTCGGCTCGCGAACGAGTCGCCGACACAGGTCAGCACCGGAAGACCCGCCCAGAGCGCGTCGCGCACGGTCGTGTGTCCGCCGTAGGGGCGGGTATCGAGGCACAAGTCCGCGTGGCGATAGCGCTCCAGGTGTTCGTCCAGACGCGGCAGCCTGGGCGCAAACACGAGTCGCTGCCGCGCCACGCCCTGCGCGGCTGCCTCGCGCAGCAAGTTCTCGCGATAGGCGGGCTCGCCCGCGGCGAGCCACAAGACCCCGCCCGGGGTTTCGCGCAGCAGGCGCAGCCAAACGCCGAACATCGCAGGATCGATCTTGTAAGAGATATGAAAGGCGCAGAACACGAAGGCGTCGTCCGGTAGACCGAGCGTCGCACGCGAGGCGGACGAGTTCGCAATGGGCTGGGTGTCATCGTTCGGCAGGAAGGTATAGGGCAGGCGCACGATGCGTTCGTCGTAGAAGGGCTCCTGCGCTTCCGGGATGACGTAGTCATCGGCGATCAAGTAATCGATATGGCTGCACCCATAGGTTCCCGCGAAGCCCAGGTAGCCGACCTGGATCGGTACCGGACGGTGGCTCAGAATGCCGAGTCGCGCACCGCGCGCGAGCCCGGTCAAGTCCACCGCGACGTCGATCTCCAGCGCGCGCAAGCACTGCGCCACCTGCAGATCGCTGGCCTCTTCGACCTCATGAAAATGTTCGAAGGCCGCCTGCATGCGCAGACGCATGGCGTCTGCCGGGTGCTCCCGGCGCAGCGAGAAGCCGTGCACCGCGAAGCGCTCGCGGTCGTGGCGCTCGATCACTCCGGCGATCAAATGCGACACCGGATGATCGAGAAAATCCGCCGATAGATACGCGATGCGCAGGCGTTCGTGGCCATAGCGTTCACCGCGCCACATGGGGTCCGGCGTCGTCAAGTGGTCGGCGATGAAGGTCCGTGCGCATTGCCGTTGTGCCCGCGGCGAATCGCAGATCGACAAGAATGCGTGCGGTGACACCACGCGTTCTCCCCGTTCGACGCCGGCGATGATCCGGGCCGCGTGCGCATCGCGGTCGCCCCAGTCGCAGATGCGCGCGCGCACGAAATACAGGTCGCCGCTGCCGTAGTCGAACGTGGGCGCCAGCGACAGCAACTGGGCGAAAGCCTGCGCGGCCTCGGCGCAGCGGCCGGCTGCGCGCGACGCCGTGCCGCGGATGTGCCAGGCCTCGGCGAGGTCCGGACGGGCCTGCAAGGCCTGATCGCAAAGCTGAATGGCCTGCTCGTAGCTCGCCCTGTCCATGGCCAGATTCGCCAGATTGCACCAAGCCTCCGGCATGTTCGGTTGCAGCTGCAGGGCGCGCTCGAAGCTCGCCGCGGCCTCGGACGGACGCCGTAAGCGCCGCAGCGCCGAACCGCGGTTATTCCAGATTTGCGCCGACTCCGGCGCGACAGCCCGCGCCAGATCGAAGGCCGCCAAGGCTTCCTCGGGACGCTTCAGGTGCAATAAGGCGCTGCCGCGACTCGTCAGCAAACCGGCAATCCTTGGAAACCGCTCGAGCGCCGCGTCGGCAGCGCTCAGGGCCGAGGCATGGCGGCGCAATTGCAACAACACTTCGATGCGGGCCTCATGTGCGCCCCGTGCCCCCGGCGCGATCGCGATGGCGCGATCGAAGCTCGCGAGCGCTTCCTCGAGCCGACCGAGCAAGCGCAGCGCCTGGCCGCGGTTCGTGTATGCATCGGCAAAATCCGGCTGGATCGCGAGCGCCCGCTCGCAACATGCCGCCGCCTCGCTCGCCTGACCGGTCGCGAGCAAGGCCGCCGCAAGATTGGTGTACGGAAAGGCGCTCGTCGCATGTACGGCGATCGCCTGCCGCAGGCACTGAACCGCCGCGGCGTGTTGTCCCTGCTGCAGGTACGCGAGCCCGAGCAAGTGCAGGGCATTGAAATTCGCGGGTTGCACGCCGAGGACCCGGCGGCACAGCAGCGCCGCGTCGGCAGCCCGGCCGCTCGTCAGCAGGGCGAGTGCACTCTGAATCGATTCGGGATCCACGTGGCGAGTCTAGCCCGCGCGCGCCCGCTGCCATATTGCAGCCATATGACAGTCGCGCCGACAACTGTACCGCATTTGCCACTACGACACCTTCAGCTTTGTCAGAACAAAGTCATCCAAGCTGTTGTACTGAATAGCCAAATTGTCTGCAGATCCGCAGCATAAAGCGGCACATAGCAGGAGCAATAAGTGTGATATTCGTCACAGAAGTGCCATTCCCACGACACACTGTTCGCCTACGATTCACGCCATCGAGTCCTACAACGAGTTCGCGAGAGGAGTGGAAGTGGTCGAACAACGCAAACAGGCTGTCTCGATACGATTGGGCGAGAGCGACATCCGCCATATCAAACGCATCGCCGAGCGCTTGGGCGTGCGTGACTCCGACATCATTCGATTCGCGATCAAATCCAGTCTGAATCGGATCGCTCCGCTGTGTGACCCCGACATCCGGGGTCGAAACCTCGTGCCCGTGCTCGTGGAATCCGGCGACGAGTTGATTCGCTATTTCGAGCTCGACGCTTTTCGGCTGGAAAGCATCATCAATGCCGAGGTTGAAGAGGGGCGGCGGGTGGAGCGCGACGATATCGCGCTGCTCGCGATGAGCGGCCTGCGCGAGGAATACCTCGTGATGCGCCTCAAGGAGGGTAACGCCGCCGCAGTCACGCCGGCCCGATCCTTGCGCGGCTACTTGTATGACAAATACGTCTACCGGAGCCATGCCGGCGCCGGCGATGCCACCGACGGCAACGGCGCCGCACCCGTGGTGGTCGATGTTCCAGGGCCTGGCGAGGGCTTGCGTCTGGTGCAGCGGACGCCGGTGGTGTCCTAGCCATGGCCACGCAACAAATGGCAATGACGGTCCAACGGCGTCGTCACGTTTCCGCCGAGGCCGCAGCACCGCGCGTTCGTTCCGCGCGCGTTCCTTCCGCTCGTTTGGCCGCCGCCATGGGAGTCATGGCATTCCTGGCGGCGCCCATCGTGGGCCGAGCCGCGACGGTTCTCTATGACGGCTCCGGATTCATCCAAGGGCAGCAGTCGTTCGTCCAGGGGTTCGATCTGACCAGTGCCGGTGCGGTCACGGTCACGCTCTCGAACATCCCGTGGCTGGACACGATTTCGGGGCTCGATGCCTTTCTCACGACAGCCAACGGCGCGGTCGGCACCTCCATGGGTGCCGGCAGTGAAACATTCAATGTCGGGCCGGGCATGCTCTACGCCCACTGGTTGGGGGATGCCAACGGCGCCTTCGGTCTCGGCGTGTACGGACTCGACATCACCTTTCAATCCAACGGACAGAACGGCCAGGGTCCCCCGGTGCCATTACCAAGGTCCCTGATCCTGTTGTTGTCCGGCCTCGGCGTCTTATGGGGCTGGCAACGGCGACCCACGGAGTTTGTGACCGCGAGCAATGCCGAAATTGGTTCCCGGGCCTAGTGTCCCCGGGGCCGAGTGATAGCCACGGGGGTTGTGTCCCGATGGCTGTGTGTAGCCCCGGGGGTTGTGTCCCGGCGGCTGTGTGTGAATCCCAGGAGTTGTGACCCTGGGAGTGTGTGTGAGGCGCCCGGGAGTTGTGACCCTGGGCGCTCTCTTTTTTTGTCGAACGCCGCGATGACACAAGGCTGACGCCGCGATGACGTTCGTCGCCGAATTCTCCGTTGTTGCAATGAAACTCTCATAAACGACCCCTACACTTCGCGATCCCAAGTCCTAAGTGAAGTGCCAACCTTGTCGTCATTGCGGCTGTCTCTCGCGAACCTCGCCCTGCTGCTGCTGGCGGCCCATTCGCCGGCAGCCGATGCTCGGCAGACCACGGCAACGCCGCCGGCTGTCGCATCGCCGGCCGACCCAACGCCGGCCCCGCCAGCGCCGGCCCCCCCAGCGCCGGCTGTCGCATCGCCGGCCGCGCGCGGTGCAGCGTCCGCCGAGGAACTGGACGAACACTCGGATCGTTACCTGCTGCGTCCCGGGGATCTGTTGATGATCTCGGTTTGGAAGGAAACGGATCTTCAGTCCGAAGTGCTGATTCGTCCTGACGGCGGCATCTCCTTTGCGCTCGCCGGAGAGCTCGAGGCCGCGGGCCATACCGTCGGCGAACTCACCCATCTGCTCGAGGAGCGCATCCGCAAGTACATTCCGGATGCGGTGATCACGGTGACGGTCAAGGCGGCGACCGGCAACCGCATTTACGTGCTCGGCAAGGTCGCCAGGCCAGGAGATTTTCCCCTGACGGGTCCCATCGACGTGATGCAGGCGCTCACGCTCGCGGGCGGCGCCACGCCATTTGCGGACATGAACAGCATCCGAATCCTGCGCCGTTCGGGCGATCACCAGACCACGATCCGCTTTCGTTACAGCGACGTCGTCCACGGCCGGCGGCTCGACCAAAATATTCTGCTTCAGAACGGTGACACCGTTGTCGTGCCATGATCCGGCCACTTCCGTTCGCGCCTCTGGCGCTGGGTACGCTCATGGCGCTCGCTAGCTGCGCGTCGCGCGCCGGCATCTGGGTATCGCAGCCCGACGTGGGTGTGAGCAGCGACTTCAATTCGAATCCCGCCCTGTTCGTCGGCCAAAGCGCAACCGAGGAGACGCACGTCGCCTTGTTGCTCGATGCGCCGACCACCTATACGGGCGACGGCGTGAAATGGACCATCTTGCCCAGTTTTCGGATCAGCGACAGCAGCGGCTACTCGGCGCTCGATTCCGACTACGAGCACTTGAACGTGAGTGGCGCGTTCTCTTCCGAGCGCGATGTGCTGACCACGAGCCTGTACCTCGCCCAAGACTCGAGTCTGTTTCGCGACTACATCTTGGACGGTGCCACGGGCGTACGGCGCGACTCGCTGCTTGCCGACCTCGACTGGGACCGGCACTTGTCCGAACGCTGGGAGGCGATTGCGGATCTGAATTGGAACGAGTCGCGCTATGCGGACTCGCAGGACCTCACGACCTTGAGCAATTATCGGTATGCGAGTTTCACGCCCAGCCTCGCCTGGCTGGAGAGCGAAACCAACAAGCTCACGGGTTCGGTCACCGTGGCTCGCTACAATTCGCTGAACGGTGCGACCGAGAGCAAGAGCCTCAACGTCCAAGTCGGATTGACCAAGAACCTCACCGAACTTTGGACCTTGACCGCGAGCGGCGGCTACTCGCGCGCCAACAACAGCGTCGAAGGCCTGGCTTGCGACCCGGCGTACGTCATCTATGGCATCTGTCTGCCGATTTCCGCAAAGGCCGAATCCAGCCAGAACGGCACCGTGTTTTCGGCCAGCTTGAATCGACAGACGGAGCGGTGGTCGCTGACCGCCCTCGCGGCGCGCCAGCTGCTGCCCGGTGGCTTCGCCTACCTGTCGCGGCAGCAGTCCTACGAAATCCGGGCCGCCTACACGCGCTCGCCGCGGCTGACGTTCACCGGCGACCTGCGCCGCATCGAGTATCAGGAGCCGGAAGCCAACGGACTCGAGAACGACAGCAGCGTCACCGCTGCGAACCTGACGGCCGTGTGGCAGTGGACCGAGCATTGGATCGTGACGCTGACCGCGACACGCGTGATCGAGGCGTATGGCTCGCCCACGATCAGCGTGGGCAACACCGGCCTCAGCGTGGAATTTTCCCGGCAATTCAATTGGAAGAGCGCAGCCCAGCCATGAACGCACCGTCCGAAGCGATGACCCCCGATCTGCGCGAAAAGCTGTTGGCGTACTGGCGACGCCGGATGACTTTCGTGCTGGTCACCGCGGCCGCCGCCGCGGCGACCGTCGTGCTCGCGCTGATGCTGCCCTCGACCTACCAATCCGCGGGCACGATCCTCATCGAGCAGCAGGAAATTCCCCAGGATCTGGTGCGCTCGGTGATCACCTCGTTCGCCGATCAGCGCGTACAGGTCATCAGCCAGCGCGTGATGACGACGCAGAACCTCTTGTCCTTGATCGATCGCTACGACCTGTATCCCGTGATCCGCCAGAAGGAACCGCGCGAGGTCCTGTTGCAGAAGTTTCGCGACGACATCGGGATGCACATGATCAGCGCCGACGTGATCGACCCCCGCAGCGGCAGGCCGACCCAGGCGACGATCGCATTTTCGGTCTCCTACAAGAGCCGCTCCCCGGAGCTCGCGCTGAAGGTCGCCAACGAACTGACGACGCTGTACCTGAACGAGAACCTCACCTCGCGGACACAGTCCGCGCAGCAAAGCTATGCGTTCTTCAGCGAAGAATCGACGAATCTCGCCAAGCATATCGCCGAGCTCGACAAGTCGCTGGCGGAGTTCAAGGAGAAACACCACAATGAGCTGCCCGATCTGACGCAGCTGAACATCCAGGAGAGGGAACGCACCGACCTCGACATCCGGGATGTCGAGAACCGGATCGCAGCGCTCGATTCGCAGCGCGTGCTGCTGCAGGCGCAGCTCGCGCAGATCAACCCGAACACACAGGTTTATTCGGACAGCGGCCAGCGCGTCTATGGGCCGGAAGACCGGCTCAAGAATTTGAAATCCGAGCTCGCCAGCTACAAAGCGAAGTACGGCCCCGACCATCCCGACGTGATCAGCACGCAGCGCGAGGTGGATGGTTTGGAAAAAGAGGTCCAAGCAGAGGATCAAACGGACGACCGCTTGAAGCAACTCTCCGAGGCGAGGGCGCAGCTCGCCGCGGCACTCGAGAAGTACTCGCCCGAACACCCCGACGTCGTCCGCTTGAAACGTACCATCGATAATTTGGAGAAGGACGTGGCCACCGAGGCGGCGGCCGGAGAGAAGCGGATCGCACCGGAGCACGCCGACAATCCGGTCTACATTCAGGTGAAAGGGCAGTTGGACTCGACCGAAGTCGAGCGTGCGGCTGCCATCAAGAAGCGGGACGAGCTGCGGGCCCGGTACGATGAATACGTGCGACGCACGGCCGATGAGCCCGAGGTCGAGCGGCAATATCGGATCCTGGCGCGTGAGTTGGAAAGCGCGCAGGCGAAGTATCAGGAAATGCTCTCGAAACAAACCGAGGTGCAGGTCTCGGAGAACCTGGAAACCGAACGCAAGGGCGAGAAGTTCACTCTGATCGAACCGCCGCAGCCGCCCGAGAAGCCGATCAGCCCCAATCGCCGGCTCATCCTCGTCGTCGGCTGGTTTTTCTCGGTCGCGCTCGGCGCTGCGGCCGTGGTCGCGAAAGACTTGCTCGACGGCTCCGTGCGCGGCCCCCGCGACATTCTGATCACGCTGCAGGTACCGGCGCTCGCTTCGATCCCCGTCATCGTGACCCAGCAAGACCGCAGGCGGCGCAGAAACATCGTGCGCTATTCCTGGGGTGGCGGCCTCGGGGCGCTGATCGTGGCGGTCACGGCCGTGCACTTCCTGGTCGAGCCGCTCGACGTCGTTTGGGCGAGCCTGCTGCGGCGCTTCGGGGTTTAGAGCATGGATCGAATTCAAAAGGCCATGGATCTCGCCAGACTCAGCCGCGTACCCGGAAGCGGCCGCGCCGAGCGTCTGCATGTTCGCGATGGCGCTGCGGCTGCACCCGCGATCCCCGGAGCCATCGTCTATTCGCGCACGCGACTGTTCACTCCGTCGACGCAGATCCTCGAACGCAACCGCATTCTCGATCCCGCCTCCTCGCACGGAGCCGCCAACGCGTTTCGCATGCTCCGTACCCAGGTGCTGCAACGGATGGATGCGCACGGCTGGCGCTCGCTCGCCATCTTCAGTCCGGGTGCGAGCGACGGCAAGACGACCACGGCGATCAATCTCGCCGTGAGCATGGCGAGCGACCGGCTGCACACCGTGCTGCTCGTGGACTTCGACTTCAAGCGGCCGTCCATGGCGGAACGCTTGGGGCTCGCGCCGGAACAGGGTTCGGACGATGCGCTCTGCGACCGGGCGCCGCTCGAGGACTGTTTGTACCATCCGGAAGGATTCGACCGCCTGGTCGTGTTCCCGGCGCGAGCGGCACTCGCGGACTCGTCCGAAGTCCTCGCCGGTCCGCGCAGCCGCGCGCTCGTCGCCGAGTTGCGGGCTCGTTACCCCGAACGCATCATTCTCTACGATCTACCGCCCGTACTCGCTGCCGACGATGCGCTGGCTTTTGCGCCGCTGGTCGAATGCGGCTTGGTCGTGGCCGGCGAAGGCCGCACGCGTCGCAAAGATCTGGTCCGCACGGTCGAGCTGCTCGGCAAGACGCCGCTGGTCGGCACGGTTTTGAATCGCGCTTTACAGGCGCCGGCCGGTTATTAGGAGTCGCAGCGATGTACGAACGCCACTTCGGATTGAAGCTCAAGCCGTTCGCGATGACGCCGGATTCCCAGTTCCTCTATCCGTCGCGCCAGCACGCCATGGCGCTGACCATGCTCGAGTACGGTTTGGAGTCGCAGGCGGCGTTCACACTGCTGACCGGCGAAATCGGATCGGGCAAGACCACCTTGGTGCGCAGCCTGTTGCGCCGCCTCGGCGACCGGGTGATCCCGGGCATCATCAGCAACACCCATGCTCGCTTCACCTCGATACACCGCTGGGCACTGTCGGCCTTGCACGTGGCCGCGGCCGGCGATTCGGACGTGGCCGTCTATGAAACGCTGGTGCGGCATGTGGCCACGGAGTTCAGTCGCGGCCGGCGGACCTTGCTGATCTTCGACGAGGCACAGAATCTGTCGATCGAGGTGCTCGAGGAGCTGCGTCTGCTGTCGAACTTGAATGCGGAAGGCGGGCTGATGCTGCAGATTTTGTTGGTGGGCCAGCCGGAGCTGCGGCAAAAACTGTCGCAGCCACAATTGCGGCAGTTCGCGCAACGCGTCTCCGTCGATTATCAGCTGCATCCTCTCAGCCGCGACGAGACCCATGCGTACATCGCACACCGGCTGAAGGTGGCCGGCCGCAGCAGCCCGCTGTTCGATGTGGAAGCCGTGGAATTCATCTTTGCGCGCACCAAGGGTGTGCCACGCCTCGTGAACCTGCTCTGCGACTATGCGATGGTCTATGCCTTTGCCGAGCAGCAATCCAGCATCGAGGCCGAGCTGGTCGCGCAGATCGTGCGCGACCGGCGCAGCGGGCAGGCCTTGTCGACCGTGGCAGTCGAGAGCGGCGGACCGGCGTAGACAACGCCGTGCTGCGCGCCCTCGTGTTGCTGGGGATCGCCCTGCTTGCCGGTCGCGGCGAGGCGGAGGGCTTGAGTCCCAACCGGCTGGCAGTCATCTACGACCGCGATGACGCTCCAAGCAACCGGATCGCCCACTACTATGCCGGTCGTCGCCATGTTCCCGCCGGTAATCTGATCGGGCTCTCGCCCCCGCACCGCGACTCGATCGACCGTGTCGAACTGCAGCGACTGCGCGGCGAGATGCTGGGTCGCCTGCCGACGACAGTCCAATCGCTGCTGCTGGTTTGGTCGCAACCCTATGCGGTCGAGTGCATGTCGGTGACCACGGCATTCGCCGCCGGCTACCGGCCAGGATTTTGCGAGCCCGGATGCGGTGCCACGACGACCAGTCCCCTGTACGACTCATCGGGGTGGCTGCCGGCCGACACCGCCGGTTGGTGGCCGGCGATGCTCCTGCCGAGCGCCGACGAGGGGCTTGCCCGGGCCCTGATCGACCGCGGGATCGCCGCGGACGGGACTGCGCCGGGTGGCACGGTTTACCTCGTTCGCACCGATGACGGCGCGCGCAACGTCCGCGCAACGGGCTATGCGCAGATCGAAGCCCTGCTCGCGCAGCGTTTGCTCGTGCGGGAACTGCGGGCACCGGTCACCGATGCGCCCGCGAACGCGATCGCTTATTTCACCGGCGCCAAAGAGGTCGCCGAGGTCGCGCGCATCGGCTTCCGTCCCGGCGCCGCCGCCGATCATCTGACCTCGAGCGGCGGCCAGCTGGACGGCGGCAGACAGATGTCCGCCTTGGAGTGGCTGCGTCATGGCGCGACGGGCTCCTATGGCAGCGTCTCCGAGCCCTGCAACCTGCTGGAGAAGTTCCCCAATCCCGCGGTGCTGCTGGTGCACTACCTGCGTGGCGATACGCTGCTCGAGGCCTACTGGAAGAGTGTCGCGATGCCGGGTCAGGGCCTGTTCATCGGTGAGCCCCTGGCGCGTCCCTGGGGGCCCAAGCCATGAGCAGTCGGCGGATCGTGTTCGTCAATCGCTATTTCCATCCCGACGAGTCGGCGACCAGTCAGCTCTTGTCGGATCTGGCCTTCCACCTCGCGGGGCAGGGCTTCGCGGTACAGATCGTCTGCTCGCGCCAGCTCTACGAGAATCCCGGTGCGAACCTGCCGGCGCGCGAGGCGCTGCGGGGCGTGCTGATCCACCGATTGTGGACGACGCGCTTTGGCCGGCGCCGACTCCTCGGCCGGGCGGTCGACTATGTCAGCTTCTACTTGAGCTGCGCCGTCACGCTGGTCAAGATGCTGCGCAGCGGCGACATCGTGATCGCCAAGACCGATCCGCCGCTGATCTGCATCGTCGTCGCGCTCGCCGCGCGCCTCAAAGACGCCGCGCTGATCAATTGGCTGCAAGACGTGTTTCCCGAGATTGCGTCGCAATTGGGTGCCAATCCCTTGCCCGCGGTGTTCGATGGCCTATTGCGGCGATGGCGCGATGCCGCCTTGCGTGCCGCCAAGATCAACGTGGTGCTCGGCAGCCGCATGCAGGACTATGTCGTCAGTCGCGGCTTGCCGCGCAGCCGGACGGCGGTCATTGCCAATTGGGCGGATGCAGGCGCCGCGGGGGCGCAAGGCGTGCAAGCCAGTGCACTGCGTAAGCGGCTCGGGTTTGCGGAAAAGTTCGTGATTGCTTACTCGGGCAACCTCGGCCGGGCGCACGAGTATGAAGTGTTCTTCGCCGCGGCCTCGATGCTGCGCGGCGACAGCGAGGTGCAGTTCTTGTTCATCGGCGGTGGGACGCAAATGGCGGCCCTGCGGACACTGGCCGAACAAAGCGCCCTGCCGAACATGCGGTTTCTCCCCTACCAGCCGCGCGAATCGCTGGCCGACAGCCTGGCCGCCGCCGACGTGCATCTGGTCAGTTTGCTGCCGCCGCTCGAGGGACTGATCGTACCGAGCAAATTCTACGGCATTCTCGCCGTCGGGCGGCCGGTCGTCTTCGTCGGCGATCCCGACGGGGAGCTCGCGCGTGTGATCGTCGCCGCGGGCTGCGGCCTCGTGGTCCCGTCGGGAAGCGCAGCCCGTCTCGTACAAGCGATCCACGACCTGCGCAGCGATGCGGCGCGGCGTGGCGCGATGGGGGTCGCGGCACGCGGTTTGTCGATCGCACGGTTCGATGCCGCGAGCGCGCTCGGCCGCTGGACGGAAATCTTGTCGGGTCTCGAGGCCCGCTCATGAGCGCTTCCCGAGCCGCTGCGCCGATGCCCTATCGGCCGATTCTCGATCAGGCCCGCTGGGTATCGGCCCTGATCGTCGCCCTTGGGCATACCTTCGTGATCGTGAACAGCCGTGCCCATGGCAGCGTGGTGATCAATTATCTCGCCGACATGCGCGGTGCGGCGGTCTGTGTGTTCTTCGTGCTGAGCGGCTATCTGCTGGGCGGCAGCGTGCTGCATGACCCTGAGCGTTTCGATTTCCGCCGCTACTGCATCGCACGCTTTGCGCGCATCTACGTCGTGCTCGTGCCCGCGCTCGTCTTGACGGTTCTCTTGGACGGCCTCGCATTCCATTTTTTTCCGAATAGCCCGCTCTATGCCGGCCTCTGGCAGGGCGGCGTGCTCGGCGGTACGACGATCTTCTCGCGCTATTCGGCCGCCGGCGTCGCGGGCAGCATCCTGTCCTTGGAGCCGCTGTTCGGCGAACCGATCGGCTCGGCCGGCACTCTCTGGAGTCTCGGCTACGAATGGATGTTCTACTTCGCGTTTCCGGCGCTGTACTGCCTGGGGTATCGGCTGCGGGGGAGGAGGTGCGGCGATGCCCTCGTCTTCGCCTCGATCTTGCTCTGCTTCTGGCTGAGCAGAAGTTTCTGCGAATTCTGGTTGATCTGGCTGCTCGGGGCCTACGCGAGTCGCCTGCCGCTGTCGGCCGCCGTCAAATCGCAGGCCGCGCAGAGTCGTCTCAAGCTCGTCGGCGGCCTCGCGGTCGTGGGCCTCGTGATCACGAACGGCAGCATGCCGCGCCTCGCCGTGATGTTCGGCATCGGCATCGGCGGCTATGTGTTCCTGGCGGCGCGACCCGCCTGGGAACATCGGCTGGTGCTCGCCCATGATCGGCTGCTCGCGAGCTTTTCCTATTCGCTCTACGTCACCCATATGCAATGCCTGGTATTCCTCGCGGCGCTTGCGTATCGGGCCGGTTGGTTGCCCGCCGACGGCGTGCGGGGGACCGCGGCGTCGCTCGTGGCCTGCGGCGCCCTGCTGGGGATCGTGGTCGCGCTCGCCTATGGGTTCGCGCAGCTGTTCGAAACGCGCGCGCCGGCACTCTCCCGGCGACTCGCCGCGCTCATTCTGTCCAATCGCACCCGCTCGGAACTGCCCGTGCGCTGACGTAATTTCGTCACATTTGCCGCATAGCATGCAGAGCCCTGCACCATCGGCGAGGAAGCCGCCATCGAGCTCCGTTTCCACCGGGCGACTCTTGCCACGCGCGCGCTGCCCTCGCGGGCGCCGCTGTACGGTTTGTTGAACGTCGGGTTCATACTCTACATCGCGGCGGCGAGCGCGCTTGGGCATGCCGCCAATCCCCGCCTCGTCTATCTCGCGCTCCTGTTCGCGATATGCAGCTCGCCCCTGCTGTTCCTGCGCCGGGGCAACGATCGATTCGCCCTCTACACGATATTCCTGGTCATTTATTTCGTCTCCTATGGAGCCCTCGATCTGGCCAGTCTCACCTCGCCCGGCGTAAGCAGCGGCGAGCCCTCCGCAGCGATGATCCTCTGCGAATGGCTGATCCTGCTGGGCGGCGCGTGCTTTTGCGCCGGGTACCTACTGGTCGCCGCGCGGTCCGAGTCGTCGGACTTTGCCGCAGAGGACTGGCCTCCGGGGACTCTGGTCCTGGTCGGCCTGTTACTGTGGGCGGCCGGTACCTATGCCAGCTGGTTCTGGACCGTGGAACTGACGGTCCGAGCGGGCGAATTCGACAACAGCTCCAGCGAGGGGGCCGTGACCGTGCTCATGCTCGGTCGCTATGCGCAGCCGCTCGGCGTCCTGGTGCTGGCCTATGCCTATACGATCCTGCGATCGATCTTGATGACCGTGCTCATGGTCGCGATTGCCGCATTCCAGGTGGTGCTCGGCTTCATGTCGGATACCAAGGGCGGGGCGATGATGGCCGGCATCATGGTGATCGTCACCGTGTTCCTCGTGCATGGAAAACTCGCGAAAGCCTGGGCGATCGCCGGTCTCGCGTTCATCTTCGTCGCCTTCCCGATCTTCCAGGCACACCGCACCATCGTCGTCGGCGAGCACGGGCTGTCGAATGCCGCGACCGCGCAGAATCTCGGCAAGGCCTTGGAGCTCTCGATCGAGGGACAGCAGCGAGCCGCCGCCGAGCATGCGGAGTCCTTCTTCGAGCGATCCTCGGTCAAGTCGGCCGTGGAAATGATCTTTCGCGGAACGCAGGACGGGGTTCCCTTTCAGCATGGGTATACCTTGATTCCCCTGCTGACGATTTTCATTCCGCGCCTGATCTGGCCGGACAAACCCGACGTGCAAACCGGCCTGCTGGTCGACAAGATGTTCCACGTCACCGGCACGGGCGGCGAGGTGTACATCTCGCCGTCGCACTTGGGCGAACTCTATTGGAACTTCGGGTGGGGCGGAGGGCTCGCCGGGATGCTGCTGCTGGGACTGCTGCTCGGCTGGATCAACCGGCGCTGCGAAATGACCGAGCGGCGTTCGGTGACGCGGCTGCTGATCCTCGCGATCACCGTGTATCAGACCGGCGTGCGTTTCGAGGGCTCGATCGCGTCCGAGTACGCGGTCTGGATTCGCAGCGTGGTCGGCATCCTCATCATGCATCGCTTGTTTGCAAGGCGCGCCCGGCCGCAAGCAGTCGCGGCGCCGGCGCGCGCCGCCGATGAGGCCGCGCCGGCTGCGCTAGCGGCGCTGCCAACGCTCGGTACGCCCAAGTTTCCCAACTTGTTGCGCTGAAATGGACCAGCCACCGCGAGCACGCGAACCGGACCCAGCGGCAATGTCGAGAGGCCCCTTTGCGGGGCTGCGCGTCTTCGTGATCGGCGCCAGTCGTGCGCCCGACAGCATGGAGTCGCACATCGCCGATGCTCTACAGGCGCTCGGCGTCGACGGCGTCTATGCCAGTACGCGGCCGCGCTGGGAGCGCATGGGGTTCGTCGTGAACGCGGCTTTGCACAAGCTCACGCAGACGCTGTGGCGCGAGCCGGAACGCTTGGGCGAGCGTGGGCTCGTCGCGCGAGCGACGCAGTTCGCCCCGGATCTAGTCTTGGTGCTCCAAGGCAACCATTTGTCGCCGAAGACCGTGAGCCTGTTGCGCAGGCGGCTGCGGGCGCCGATCGTGTGCTGGTGCCAGGACCACGTCGGCACCCTGGGCCGGCAATATATGCTGGGCGCGGAATACGACGCGGTGTTCCTCAAGGATCGCTACATGCTCGAGGTGTTCGCGAACATGATCCGGGGCACGGCCTTCCACTACCTCCCGGAAGCTTGCAATCCGCGCGTACATCGTCCGCTCGATCTCACGCTCGAGGACAGGCAGCGCTATGGATGCGAGGTCATGATCTTCGGCAGCCTCTATTATTATCGCCAAGCCATCCTGCGGCAGCTGGGCGAATTCGACCTCAAGCATTGGGGCAACTCCCCGTCATGGCTGGTGGATCGAATTCCGTCCTTGCGCGCCGGTCCGAGCGTGCTGCTCGACGACAAGGTCCGCGCCGTCCGCGCCGCCAAGATTGCCCTCAACCCGTTGCACTACGCCGAGGTCGACGGCTTGAATTGCCGCGCCTTCGAGTTGGCCGGCTGCGGCGCGTTTCAGCTCATCAGTCACAAGCCGGTTCTGCGCGACCATTTCACGCCCGGAATCGAACTCGACGTGTTTCACTCGACCCCGGACCTGATCGACAAGATCCGCCATTACCTCGAGAATCCCGAGAAGGCGCTCGCGATGGCACGGCTGGCACAGGTTCGTGCCCATGCGGAGCACACCTACGACGCGCGCTTGGCGCAGATCTTTCGCGTGGCCCTGCCTGCCCGATACCAGGCCGAGGCGGTGCTGCCGCCATCCCGCGGCCGGGCGTTCGCCGGCTGAACGGCGATGCGTCTGCCCCCTTTGCTGCGTACCGGAGTCTTGATCGTGGCCGCCCAAATGGCGGTCGCGACGATCGGCATCGTCGCTCTGCGTGTCTATACCGCGCTCATGGCACCGGCCGTGTTCGGCGACTCCAACCTGATTCTCAGTGCTTTGGGCCTCGGCGTGCAGTTGTTTGTCGCGGGCTTCACGGCCGCGTTGCTGCGGTTCTACACCGAGGCCCGAGCACCCGAGGACGCGGTCGATTTCAGTCGAGCGACGCTCGTGTGGGCCCTGCGCTCGGCCAGTTTGCTGGCGGTGCTGCTCTTGCTCCTCGTGGCCGCGCTCGCGGCCCTGCACGTCGTGGCGTACTCGATCGGCACGATCGCCTCCGGCATCGCCTGGCTCTACGCGACGAGCTTGCGCAACGTGCTGATGTGCCGTATCCAGGCGCAGCGTCGCCAGTCGGCCTACGCCGGTCTGCAGGTTCTCGAAGCCGCTCTGCTGGTTGTGGTGACGGTTGGCGCACTCGAAGTCCGGCCGAGCGCGCAGTCCTTCATCCTCGGTCAGACCCTCGCGATGGGCCTGCTGATCGGCATATTGGTCGCGACCGAGCCCGCGGCCCGCGCCTTGTTCGGCCGAGCCGCGAATCGCGGTTCGCTGAGCGCGCGGGCTTGGGCCTATGGAGCGCCGTTCGCGCCGCTGTCCTTGCTCAGCTGGCTTGCGAATCTGGGTGATCGCTACACGCTCGCCGCCATGCTCGGCGCCGCCTCGGCGGGACGTTATGTGGCGCCTTTTTCCGTTGCGAGCCGCGGCATGGTGCTCGTCAACTCGGCCTTGTGCGATCTATTCCGCCCGATCCTGTTCGATGCGGAGAACCGCGGCGACGCCGCCGCGGCACGTACCACTTTTCGACGCTGGATCCTGAGCAGCATCGCGCTGTCGCTCGTGGGCCTGGTCACGGTCCATGCGGGCGGATCCCTCATTGCGCGGTGGTTGCTCGCGCCCGCTTATCGAGACGGTGCCGTGGAGATCATGCTGTGGGTGTCCCTCGGCTATGCGGTGAACGGTGTTACGCAAGTGATCGAATCGCGCCTGCTGTCGCTGGGGCACTCCGCTCGATTGCTGCTGCCGATGCTGCTCGGCGCGATCGCGAACCTTGCGTTCAGCATCCTGCTGATCCGCTACGACGGCATCGTCGGCGCCGCGCAGGCGACTTGCGCCAGCTTCTTGTTCCAACAAGTGGCGACGCTGGGATTCTTGTTGCATGCCCAGCGGCAGCGGCGTGCCGAAGCTCAACCGGAGGATCCTCTTGGGTCCGCAAAAGCTCTATAAGTCCTTCATCAATTCGCTCGCCGGCCTGTTCGGAGCGCGCGTCATCAGCGCAAACTGGGGGCCACGTGGCATTTCCGAAACGCTCTTGCGGGCGCGTTCGCGCGGGTTCTCGCCGGCGCTCGTGTTCGACGTCGGCGCCTACGACGGGTGCTGGACGCGCGAATGCCGCAAAATTTTCCCCGGGTGCGGTTACGTGCTCGTGGACCCGCTGGAGGCCAATCGCGAAGTGCTCGCGGCCATGGCCGCCGCCGATCCACGCATTTCCGTCTGGCACGGAGTCGCCGCCGCCGCGGCGGGGACCCTGCGGTTGTTCGAGCATGCGGATCAGTCGAGCGTCCTGGCGAGCGAGGATTTCCCGGGTGTGCCGCGCACGGTGCCGGCGACGACGGTCGACGCGCTGTTCGCACAGCGTGGCTCGCCGGCCCCCGTGCTGCTCAAAGCGGACGTGCAGGGTTATGAGCTGGAGGTGCTCAAGGGCGCGACGTGCTGCCTCGTGCACACGGAAATGCTGATCGTCGAGGTCTCGTTCCGCGAGATCTACGAAAACAGCGTCCTGGCCCATGAAATCATCGCGTTTCTGGGCGAGCGGGGCTTTCGCATCTTCGATTTGTGTTCGTACTCGCAGCGTTCCGCCGACCTCGATTTGGTGCAGGCTGACCTCGCCTTCGTCCATGAGTCCTCGGCGCTGATGCGACGACAGAGTTGGAGTTGAGCCCATGGCGACGATATTGACCGGCTTGAAACGAACCGCCCTCGCTGCGGCGGTCAATGCGCGATTCAAGGCGGCCCGCGTCGAGCGCGATGCGGCGCGCATCCGTACTCGCTACGCGGCGGAAGCCGCGCGTCGGGGTCTGCGCACTCCGGTTGGAGAAGAGTTGCGTGTGGCGCTGGAGGGCCGCACGCGCGCACGCGCGTCGCGGCTGGCCTGGCCGAGACCGCGCGGGGAATTGCATCTTTTCCTGATCTACGCGCTCTGCAACTGGGAGGCCGTGCTGCCCGGTGCCTTGAGCGCCTTTGGCAAGGTGTCGCAATTCGAGTGGCGTTCGCGCGGTTTCGACCAATCCGCGACCGATTGGCTCGCGCAGCGCGACCGCATGAACGCCGAGGCCCTCGCCGCCTTCGATGCCGTCAATCGGGAACGGCCCGTCGACCTCGTCGTCGGGTATCTTTCCGGCTACACGATGGCGCCGGAAGTGCTGCGAGAAATGGCGGCGCGAGGCGCGGTCATCACGAACTTTTGCTTCGACGACAAAATTTGCTGGCCGGGCGAGCGGCGCGGCGGGCGCTACACGAGCCCCGCGGCCATCGCGAATGCCGTCGACCTCAATCTCACGAGCGATCCCGACGGGCCCTTGCGATACTTCGCGCACGGTGGCCTCGCGGCATTTCACCCCGAGGCCGCCGACCCGGACTGGTATCGTCCGCTGGATCTGCCGTTCGACTATGACGTTTCCTTCGTGGGCGCTAAGTATGGCTGGCGCCCGCGATTGGTCGAAGGATTGCAGAAGCGCGGCATCGAGGTCACGTGTTTCGGCAAAGGCTGGTGCAACGGTTCGGTCGCGAACGAGGCCATGAGCGGTCTGTACGCGCGCAGCCGGATCAATCTCGGTTGCGGCGGAATCGGCTACTCGAAGGACTTGCTGTGCCTCAAGGGGCGGGATTTCGAGGTGCCGATGAGCGGGGCGATCTATCTGACGCAGGACAATCCCGAGCTGCGGCTGGTGTTCGACGTCGGACGCGAGATCCTGGTCTATCGTGACATCGACGATTGCGCCGCCACGATTCGCGACGTACTCGCCGATCCCGAACGGGCCGCACTGCTGCGACGGGCGGCGCGTGCGAGATCGCTGCGCGAGCATACCTACGAAGCGCGCGGGAACAGGGTGTTGACGCTGCTCGGGGCCCTTTCGGCGGAGGCACGGCAATGAGCGGACCGCCCATATCCGTCTTGATCTTGACGCTCAATGAGGAGATCAACCTCGCGGACTGTCTCGAGTCCTGCGCCTGGTCCGACGATATCGTGGTCTTCGACTCGTTCAGCAGCGATGGCACGGCGCGAATCGCCGCACGACCCGGGGTCCGATTCCTGCAGAGGCGTTTCGATAATTACGCTGCTCAGCGAACCGCGGCGCTGGCTGAAGTTTCTTACCGGCATCCGTGGGTCTTGATGCTGGATGCGGACGAACGTACGCCAGCGGATCTCGTCGCCGAGATGGCGAGCGCGGTCGCCGACGCCGGTGAGGATCTCGACTTGTTTCGGATGCGCCGCAAGGACTACTTTCTCGGCAAGTGGCTGCGCCGCAGCAGCGGCTATCCGAGCTGGTTCGGCCGCCTGATGCGGCTCGGGAGGGTCCGCGTGGTGCGCGAAGTCAACGAAGAGTACATCGCGGACGGTAGGATCGAGCATTTGCAGTGCCACTTGACCCACTACCCGTTCAACCGCGGGATCGCCTATTGGTACGAGCGCCACAACCGCTATTCGACCATGGAGGCGCACGCCAAGATCGAATGCCGCGATGCACCGTTCGCGCTGCGGCGCCTGATCGCGCGCGATCCCGTCGAGCGGCGCCGCGTGCTGAAGCAACTGCTCTATCGGCTGCCGCTGCGACCCTCGATCTTGTTCTGTTACCTCTACGTCTTCCGGCTCGGATTCCTGGACGGGCGCGCCGGTCTCGCCTTCAGCCGCATGCGCGCATCCTACGAAATGATCATCGATCTGAAGGCCATGGAGCTGGAGCGCCGCCGCCGCGGGGTCGCCGTGTAGGGGCAGGGATGACCGCGACACGAGCCGCGAGGATCGCGACCAGCGGCAGAGCCGGCACGAGCGTGCCACTCAAGGACCGTGACAGCCGCGACATTCAGATATTCAATCGGTAAACGATGCGCGCCGGCAGTGCGCGGATGATCGCCATGATGAACCACCAGAATCGCGGCGCGTAATAGCTCCCGGACCCGGCGGAGGCCATGCGGTCATAAATGATTTTCGCCACGGAACCCGGAGCGGCCCACAGCGGGCCTTTCTTGAATTGCGCGGTCATCGGCGTGTCGACGAACCCTGGCTTGATGTTGATGACCCGGATGCCGGAGGACTGCAGTCTGCCCGCGAGACCGTCCATGAACGTCGCCACCAGGGCCTTGCTCGCGCCATAGACGTAGTTGCTCTTGCGACCCCGGTCGCCGGCGACCGACCCGATCGTTGCGATCACACCCCCTCGCTGCGCCTCCATGTATTTGGCCGTGACGCAAAGCAGCGAGAGCACCGAAACGGCGTTCGTCTGCACCGCCGCGAGCGCCCGCCCGACATCGATCTCGCAGTCCCTCTGATTGGGCAGGTCGCCGTGCGCGATCAAGACCGCGTCAACCTTGCCGAGCGAGCGAAAGGCGTCGGCAACGAGGCCCTCGTGGCGCTCGACGTGGTTCGCATCGAAGAGCGCCGTCTGCACTTCGGCGCCGCGGGTACGCAAGTCGGCCGCGACGCCGGCGAGCTTTTGCGCATCCCGCGCGATCAAGTACAGATGAGAACCGTCCGCCGCCCAAAGCCGCGCGGCAGCCTCGGCAATGGCGCTCGTGGCTCCGACGATGATCACTCTCTTGTTTTGCACGCGCTCGCCGCTCATCCGGTCAACCTCAATCGCCTGGCCATGACGGAATTGAGCCCGGGATCGAGAAATCCCTGGAATTTCTCGAAATTGGCGTAGCCGCGCGACAGACTGTCGGGCGGGGAACAGCCGTCTTTCGCCGGATAGAGCCTGCCACCGGCACTGGCGGTGATCGCATGCAGGTCGAGAAGCAGGCGCTGCGTGACTCTACCGCGATTCGGGAAATCCAGGGCGAGCGTCGCGCCCGGAATGGGAAAGGACATGAGCCCCAGCGAATGCCTCGTACCGAAGATCTTGAGAACGGCCAAGAACGAGCCTTGCCCGCGTCTGGCGATGATCCGCAGCATGTCGAGGATGGCGCTGCGGCTCTCATCGGCCGGCACCGCGCACTGGAACTGATAAAAGCCCCGGCGTCCATACAAGCGATTCCAACGCTGAACCGAATCGAGCGGATACAACCAATCATTGAGATGCACGTACCGATCACCGGTTCGATGGCATCGATAATACAGCGTGTTCAGAGCGAGTATCGTGGCTTGGTTGACCGGGGAGACGGGCAGTGTGAACGGCACGGCGAGCTGTCGCTGCGGTTTGCGGCCGCCGTTCGGCGCAGTGCCGCCGTCGCCTGCAACGTGGTCGGCGACGCTGTAAATGCCGCGACCCAGTGAGCGAGGTCCTGCAAGGCAATCGATCCAGGCGACCGAGTACTCGTGCGCGTCCTGAGATTCGGCATCCATGCTGAAGAACTCGTCCAAGTTCCCGAAGCGCGAAGAATTCACGGCAAGCATCGGCGAGGCTTGGCGCAAGGCGACCGTGGCCCAGGTGATCACACCGGTCAGACCCAAGCCGCCGAGCGTGGCGAGAAAGACATCGGTGTTCCGAGTGGCCGAGCAGACCAGGGACTCGCCGGTCGTGCGGATCAGCTCGAACTCGCGCACGTGGCAACCGAACGTTCCCGCGATGTGGTGATTCTTGCCGTGCACATCGTTGGCAATCGCGCCGCCCAAGGTGACCAATGCCGTTCCCGGCGTGACGGGCAGAACGTACCCGAGCGACATCAGCCGGTCTTGCAAATCGAGCAGACGGATGCCGCTTTCTGCGGTGACTTGGTGGTTCGGGAGATCGATGTTCAGTATCCGGTCACAACGCAAGGTCTGCAAGTAATGTCCATCGACCGCCAGCACCTCGTCGCCATAGCTGCGCAGATTGCCGATGACGAGACGGCTGACATGGGGCGATGGCGCACGGGACCTGGCCGCCTGTCGCAGATCACTGTGAAAACCCGGTGTCTCAAAGGCACGTACGTCGGCGCTCATGCCGCCCCAGGAGGAAATGCGCATCGTCAGCCTGTCGACATTACAGACCGTGAGGGCGGTTTTCGGCCGCGTGCCGGCGCCAACGATGCGCCGATCGACAGCGCAACGATGCCGACGAAGACTGCGAACCAGGGCGGGAGCGGGCGCATCCGACATATCCTGATGCCCCCATGTGACGATGGTCTTGCAACTTCGTCGCTGTCCCCGGCAAAGATTTCACATGAATGTAACGCTTGGCGTGTGAGCATTCGGAGTCTATTCATATGGAAGGCTCGGCATCCGGCTATATGAGCTATGCACTGGTGCGGGAACGCGAGGCAAATTGGCCGCGCTCGATGCTGCTCGTCCTGGCCATCGTCGCGGCGGGGTATCTATGGTCAGCGAGATTGTTGTTCCTCGACGATGCATTCATCCACCTGCGAATTGCAAAGAACCTGCATGAGCTCGGCTTTTATTCTTTCAATGGCGACAGCCGTGCTTACTGCACCTCCAGCCCCCTATATACCGCCTTGCTCGCCGCGTTGCTCGCGGTCTACGGCGGCGTCCTGCTGCCTAAGTTCCTCGGTGTCGTAATTTATGGCGTACTTTTTCTGATCGTCGCGCGGGCGCTAGTAACCGCGGAACGGCGACCGGCACGATGGCTTTGGTTGCTGTTTCTGCTCGCGATAGTCAGCCCTCTCGGGGTGCGGTGGCTTTGCGACGGAATGGAGACGGGACTCGTTGCGGTCGCCGCAATCGTTCTTGCGCGGGTCGCCTTGGTCATTTCCACGGGCAGCCGTGAACGCGGCGCCGCGATCCTCATTGGCGGCGGATTGCTGGGTTTGATCGCCGTGCTGCTGCGCGTGGAATTTTGCCTTCTGGTGGCGATGATTGGCTTTGCCTCTCTCACGCTCCGGCCGCTGCGTGTCGACCGCGTCGCGGTGAGTTTGGCCTTGGGGTCGGCGCTCGGTGTCGCGAGTCTCTATGCCATTTTTGGAGCTGTGCTGCCTGATACCGCGATCGCCAAGGCAGCGGCGGGACCCCCGAGCATCTCCACCTCGATTGCAACGCTCCTTGATATTGCGAAAGCGCATGCAGCCGCCTCGTCGCTGGGCGTGATCGTCTTTTCCGCGTGGCTTTACTCCGCGATTCGGGTGATTCGCCACGGGACGAACCGCTCATTTTCCATGATTCTCAATGCGACGTTCCCCTTGATCATTGCCATGATCGCGATCCGCCACCAGGCGATTCAAGGATATCGATACTTCGTCTTCATGGAGTTTTTCTTGCTGGCTTACAACATTGCCGTCGTCGATACGGAGCGCGAACCGCCGAAACCCCGCGTTGCGCAGCCTCATTCCTGGAACTGGGTTGCCGCGGCCTGCCTCATCGTCGTCTGGGTGTGCTGGCAAGCGATGGATTTCCGTAGATTCTCCAACATGATCGAGAGCCGCGCAGCCAGCTTCGTGAAGATTCGCGACGCAAACCTCACGGACTTGAAAGGCACTTATGGCATTGCCTGGGACGTGGGTCTGATTGGATTCTTTTCCGAGGCAACGATTCTCGACGGCAACGGGCTGGTCAACGGCAGGGAGTTTGCACGCCTTTCCGAGGCGGATCGGCTGCGATGGTTCGTCGCTCATCATCCGATCAAATTCGTGTTTGGTAATGAGGCCCAGCTCATCGAGTTGCGTGAGTTCATCGATCTGCACTCCTGGCGCACTCGGGAGACTTTGGATTTCCAGAATTTTAGTGCCCAGCCGGACCGTCATTTCATGATCGTGCGGCCGGATTAGTCGACGAGCCCCGGCGCCGGGGGAGCATCCAAAACGCGAGTATCGCCCCTCTGTAAACCGGTCCCGCTAGCGATTCAGCAGCCACAAGGTGACTGCGCAAAAAGTCGCTGCACAGGCGATGATTTCATGATCGGTGAATACATCGATGCTGGGATTTTCACCCTTGTTCTTGCTATGCAAGATCAGCAGGTAACGAAACAGTCCGAACAGCACGAACGGCAGCGTGTAGATGAGCTTGTCCGTGTGATGCAGGGCAATCGTCTGCGGGTCGAGGGTGTAGAGGCCATAGCTCAAGACCGTGCCGGTCGCCGTGATGGCGAGGAAGGAGTCGAGCAAGGACCCCGAATACGTCTCGAGCACCCGTCGCTGCGAGCCGGCGGCTGCGGCGGCCCCGGACCACTCGGCACGGCGCTTCGCGAATCCCAGGAACAGCGTTACGAACATACCGGTCAGAATCAGCCAGCCGGATGGCGGAATGTGAATGCCCCAGGTCCCCGCGAGGATCCGCAGCATGAAACCCGAGGCGATACAGAATACGTCGATGACCCCTTCGTGCTTCAAGCGCAGTGAATAGGCGACGTTGATGGCCAGATACAGCAACACGATCACGAGCACACGCTGATCCGCCGACCACGCCGCCAGTACCGAGCCGGCGAGGCACAGCGCAGCACTCGCGAACGCCTGTGGCACGGTCACCGTTCCGCTGGCAATCGGACGCTGCCGCTTCACCGGGTGCTGCCGGTCGGCATCGCGATCCATATAGTCGTTCAAGACGTAGACACTCGATCCCATCAAACTGAACGCGACGAACGCGAGCGCGACCTTGAGCAGCAGGTCCGGGTCCCCGAGTCCGTTACCGAACAGCACTCCGGCGAGCACGAAGCCGTTCTTGACCCATTGCCTGGGGCGCAGGAGCCGCAGGATCTCGGGAAGCTGCACGATAGCGGTCGTGGATTGCAAGAGTTGATCTCGGTACTTGGTAGGGAACACCTCGACTCGAGCGCGAGACCCGCATTGCCGGTCGCAGCTTGGGATCCACAGCCCTCCCGGGCGACAGTTTGAGCCCGCCATGTGAAAGATATCTTGCAGTCGCAAAGATCGCCGATCAGTCGGCGATTGCGACGATCTGCGCGGACGGCAGGTCTTCCTCGGGGACGCCATTCGACCGGTATTGCCGCTATACTGCCGGCGCTTCGCGCAGCGCGCGGCCCCCTTAGGATCGCTGAGCTTTCTACCCATGCGCCTGAAATTCGCCCATCATCCGCAGCGCCTGATCCACCGGTTGAGCCACATGCTCGAGCGGACCGGCGCGTATGCCCAGGGCAAAGGCTACGGCACCTCGACGATCGAACAGGAGGTCAAGCTCGTCCACAGGCTGCTTGCGCGCCGACCGACGCTCGCGGTGGACATCGGCGGCAATGTCGGAGACTACACCGCCGAACTGCTGCGGCGAACCCCGGATCTCGAGGTGCACGTGTTCGAACCGTCCCGGATCAATGTCGAGAAACTGTCGACGCGCTTCGCCGGCCACGCACGTATCAAGATCCTGCCCGTCGCCGTCTCGAACACCGCGGGCGCGGCGACTCTTTATTCGAACGAGCCCGGGTCAGGGCTGGGGACGCTCGCACAACGCAAACTCACGCATTTCAACATCGTGCTCGATCACGCTGAGACGATCCAAACCGTGCGTTTCGACGACTATTGGCGCCGAGAATTGCGGACGCAGCCCATCGACATCGTCAAGCTCGATATCGAGGGCCATGAGCTGACGGCGCTCGAGGGATTCGGCGATGCGATCCATGCGATCAGTGCGCTGCAGTTCGAATTCGGCGGCTGCAACATCGACACACGCACCTTCTTTCAGGATTTCTGGTATTTCTTCGCTGGCCGGAATTTCGATATCTTCCGGATAACGCCGCTCGGCCTCGAAGCCATCGAATGTTACCGGGAGACCGAGGAGAGTTTTTCGGTGACGAACTTCATCGCTGTGAACCGGGCCGTGATCTGAACCGTGCCGTGATCTGCAGTCTGCGCGGCCGTCTTTGCGGGGTGTCATCACGGCGCGACGCAGACCGCCGGGGCCGGCCGCGGCTGGCTTGCCAAACTCGCCACGCAGGATGCAAACACCTCGGCGACGCTGATGCGGCGGATGCACTCTTTGTCGAGCTCTTCGCAGCGCAGCTTGCCGCATCCTCGGCAGGCGATCATCGTGTAATGCACGCGCTTGCGGGCACTCAATGGAAACCACGAGCCGGGAGGATTTCGCGACGAGAAAATGGCGACGATCGGCACGTCGACGGCGGCAGCGAGGTGCATCGGACCGCTGTCGTGGCCGATAAAGAGGCTCGCGCCGGCCAGCACGGCGGCGCTTTGACGCGGCGAGAGCCGACCGCAGAAATTGTGCGATTCCCGCGGCCAGTGGCGGCGCAGGATTTCCGAATCGGCGGACTCATCGGCTGCGCCGATCAATACCAACCGCTCGATTTCGGGCAGATTCGCGAGCTCGCGCACGAGCGCCGACCAGTTGGCGATCCCCCAGTGATTGACCTCGAGTTTCGTGCCGATGCTCAAGGCCAGCACACCGCCGCCGCGACCGCCTTGCAGGAGCACCGCGTCGGCGTGCTCCTCGGCCGTGAGCTCGATCGACAGATCCCGTGGTGTCTTGCCCACGTCGAGGGCAATGAGGCGGGCGAGACGTTCCAGCTCATGTTCGACGAGAGCTGAATCGGCCGCGAGGCCGGAGTCCGCGGTGGCGACCGCGCCCGGCAGGCCTATCACGGGCACGCGCGCGAGCTGGAAGAAGATCCGATCGCGCCACAGTTGGCGCGGCGTACGCTGTGGCATGAGATACACGAGCCGGTCGAGCCGCAGCCGCCGAAACAGCCGGTAGGTTGCGAGTATCGACTGCAAATCCGCGCCGACGGGATAGTCTTGCCATTCATCGAACAGAGACGCCGGCAGGAAGCTCGCCGGCCCGACCAACTTCGGATTGCCGCGCGCCGGCAAATTACTGATCAGCACGAGCCGATCGCCGGCATGCGTTTCGCGCAGGCGGCGGTAAATGGGCACCGCGATCAAATGATCCCCCATCGATCCCGTTCTGAGGATGCCGATGCGCAACGGCATCTAGGCCTTTTCGAGCGGATAGATCCGGCTGACCGAGAAGCGCTCCTTCAGGAACAGGCGGCGCATCAGAATCGCGGCCACTTCGACGGGCTCGCGCCAGCGGCGCAGGCGCACGCCGAGCGCCCGCCACGAGAAATTCCTCGCGAGCGGCAGCACGTCGACCTCGTATAGATCGAGCAGCGTAAACCACAGATTCGCGTCCCGCAGCGCGTCGGCCGACGGGAGGTGAATCTTGATGCGTTTGGAGGCTGTCCAGACCGAAAACATCTTGAGCCGCGCACAGTCGTTCAGCACCAGCGCATGCACTTCGAATACGACCGCGCCGGGCGGGGGTGCATTGCTCGCCTCGACCGTACGCCGGCCGGGATCCACGACCCAGTGCTGCTGTCCGGCGGCGTCCTTGACGCGAAACGCCAGGGTTCTGAGGCGTCCGCGCACGAACCAGGGCAAGGAGCCGAGGAAACGATCGAAATATGCGCGAAACGCCGCGAGATCCGCAACGGCCGCCGCCTCGGTCGCCGACTGCTCCGCGAGCTTCGCCGCATTGCGTTCGAGCAAGAGTTCCACATAAGCCTCGCGGCGCTCGAAGTCGAACGGTACGATCTCGAAACCGTCACGGTCGCTCCAACTGCTGCCCGGCGGCATGACCACACACTCGCCGCCGACCCCGGTTTCGCTGGCGAGTTGCTGATAGCGGCGCTTAGCGAGATTGGGCGTCGTCGCGGTCGCATTGAAGCGGCGCGTCTCGGCATGCAGAAAGCAATGGTTGCTCGCGAAGGGGACCGCATAGCGCGCGCGCGTATACAGCGCGCAGCGCGCGAATTGATCCGCCGAGTCGTAGCTCGCATCGTTCGCCGGCACGAGTTGTGCGTGATTCTCGATGCACAAGGGGACCGGCGAGGCGCTCGAATGGCTGCGGAACAAAAAATCGATCTTCGGAAACTCGCGCAGGATCTGGCCCAAGGGCAAACCGAAGAACTTGCAGTCATTGCAATTGAACAGAGTGTAGCCGCCGCCCGAGATCACGGCCGCGCTGTCGACGCCGAGACCGAACTGGTACGAGCGCAGTTCGAAATCATCACCCAGGCGCACGCTGCCGCCGTGCGGAATCTCGACGATGTGGTGGAAGCCGAGCCAGCGCAGGTCGTCGAGCATGCGCCGCGTCGTGACCTTCGGGATGAGGATCGTCGTCCTGGGGTCGAACAGCTTCTTGAGCGAGGGCCCGTGAAAATGGTCCCAATGCAGGTGCGTGAGATACACGTATTGCGGCGCCAAGCTCGCGATCAGGCGCGGATCCGGCTCGGGGAAATTCCACCAGCTGCGCCAATAACACGAGCCGATGAGCCACGGGTCGCAAACCAGGCTCACGCCGTCGTGCTCGGCAAGCAGCCCGGCATGGCTCAAGATCGAGAACTTCATGCCCTCAGTATCGACCGAAGACCATGACGCCGATATGACACGCGGCGAGCCGCCAGGGATCAGGTTGCCGGCCCCGCGCGCCCACGCTCGAACGGCGCCCGCATGCGCAGGACGCGGGGCGGCGAGCCGGCGACCACGTGCCAGGCAGCGATGTCATGGGTGACGGTCGAGCGTGCGCCGACGATCGCTCCCCTGCCCACCGTGACGCCGGGCCCGACGAACACGTCGGCCGCCACCCAGGCTTCGTCCTCGATGCGAATCGGCGCGGTCACGAGCGGCATCGGCACCTCCCGATGATCATGGCTCGCGCTGCACAGATAACTGTATTGACTCACGGTCGCGTGCTTGCCCAGGTACACCGGCGCGACGCAGTAGCAATCCACCTCGTTCGAGAGGCAACTATCGAGGTCCATGTGCAAATTCCAGGGTGCCCAGATACGCGCGCGCGGATAGGGATGAGCGCCCGCCGCGATGGTCGCGCCGAAGGCTCGCAGGATCAGTCTGCGCCAGGCGTGCAGGGGCGTGGGACTCGGGCGGTAGAGCAGCAGCCACACCAGATTCCACAGCGCACGGCGTAGACGGTTCGCGTTCGTGATGGGCGCAGGGCGCGTCGATGGAATACGGGACATTCGGATTCTCGGCCTGCGATCGGTCAACGCAGCGTCGGTGAGGCGCTGCATTCACAGGAGTCTGGGGTCGAGTCGGGGCAGACCGCGACCTCGCGCCAAGCCGCGGGGCCCATGGGCTCGCGCACCCGATGACAGGCATTCGCGTACAAGACCGTGTTCCAGGCGAGCTGCGATGCCGGGAAAGCGATGCCGCGCCGCGGTCCGGAGGGCTTGCAGCCCGCAGCCGCACGCGGGGGGCCCTCGATGCCTTGAATTTCGTTGTGCTGGACCAGCAGGCCGTCGATGATCGGCCAGCGGTGCGGCGGCGGTCCGTCGTACCAACCATGGGACATGGCGATTGCGGCTCCCGCGCTGTTGTCGGCGCGGATGAGTCGATTGTGCGCGATGTCGACGCCGAAGCCGAGCGTGGGCGGATCGCTCCCGGCGGGGGCCGCCGAGAGCCAGCCGGTGATCCCCGAGGCCGCGCAATCCGATGCCGAGTCGTAACGGCCCTCGATCAGATTGTCGCGGATCGCCAGAGCGTACTGATAAAAAGTCGCGGCACCGCAGGCGCCGCAGGGCGGCTCTCCGGGCTCGTAGTTCTCATCGAAGACGATGCCGTCCGTGTCGTATTGCTCGTTGGCGGCCACGACCGAATCGGCCACCTGACCCCAGATCGAGATTTCACCGCCCGCGGACCGCGAGCGATTGCTCTTGCGGCACAGGGGAGTCCGGTGGTCGACATGGTTTGCGACGACGAGCGCCTGCCAAAATTCCCTGCCGACGCTGATCCGGGTCATTTCGGCCGCGGGCACCACATCCCAGGCTGGGGCCACGTGGAAGGTGATGGTCCCGCTGCCCGCATGGATCTCGTAGCCCGTGATCCTGCGAGCTTGGCCGATGCCCGGACCGTCTCCCACCTGGAGCCAATGACCGACGTAGTAGCTGGCCACGGGGATGTCACGCGCGTTTTGCCGGCTCACGAGCGGACCGTGGACCGTGACGCTCGCCGCATCCGCCGCGACGACCCGGCGCATGGCATCGAACGCAAAGGTATTGCCGTTGTCGTCGAATGCAAACGCCTCGCCGTCGCCGATCTTGTCGCCCGTGCAGGTGGCGGTGTTTTGCGAGATCAGCAGCATTTCCTGATCGTCGTTCAAGTGCCAGAAAAACGCCGCACGCCAGCCGCGCGCGTCGCCAGGCGAGTACAGGTAGTCGAGCGCCGCGCCGTCGGCCATGTTCTCGCTGAAATCCAGCCGGTGGGATGCGCCGATTTCGCTCGCGATCGAGCCGAGTTTGTTCGCGACGTCGAGGAAACTGCCGGGCTTGAACACGTTGTGGGCGATCACGGAATCATCGATGCGAAACCGATTCCGCACGTTGAACCAGTTGCCGCCGAGCTCGAGGTGGTAGCGGTAGGCGCCGAATTCGTTGTAGGTCACGAATAAGCGCTCGATCGCCGTGCCGCCGTCCTGGATCGCCACATCGGTCTTGTCGAAGCGGTCGTGGGTGATCACGACGTCCTCGACCGGCGGGGCGCTCGCGTGCGTCCGATAGGCGACGCGATCCGAATTCTCGCCGAGCTGCAGGAAACCGCCGATTCGATCGGTGGCAACGTAGTGCTGCGCGTCGGAAAACGTCAAATCGCTGACTCGATTGTCACCGCGCAGGGAAAACGCCACCGTAGGACCCGCGGCGCTCCAGCTCGCAGCCCGCACGATCCGCGTCGCGTCCATGCCCATGCCCCGCAGACTGACCCCTCGGGGCACGACGAGGCCGTCGCCGGGGCTCACCCCGGCTTGGGCTGCATCCGCTAGGTCCCAAGTGCCCGCAGCGAACAGCACGGTCCCGCCGCCGGCTGCGCGGGCGGCGGCGATTGCCGCGACGATGCAGGCGGTATCGTCGCGCCCATCGTCAGGGCGACAGCCGCCGAAGCGAGCATCCGCCACCGGGTAGCTGGATTGGCCGGTCCGATCGGCACGCACCGTCAAGGCTTGCGCGAGTTCGACCCACTGCGCGCCGTCACGACTCAGGCTCACGCGGTATTGACCGGGCGGCAAATGCTCCGGCAATCGGACCCGCGCGACATAGGGAGCGAGCGGCGCCGGCGCGGCCTCG
>Ga0116231_10000443_pt1 | contig 71109 bp, 47 predicted proteins | sample S1TSphgellanicum_2_FD_89695 | JGI IMG/M metagenome (GOLD analysis project Ga0116231, IMG submission 89695) | Host-associated microbial communities from peat moss isolated from Minnesota, USA - S1T2_Fd - Sphagnum magellanicum MG | ecosystem: Host-associated > Plants > Peat moss > Unclassified...
CACATTGGGAGCCCACAAGTCGGCTCAAGTAAAATTCTCGTTCCTAATCTCTAAACGGCCTTCCTTTTTTCACAGGCTTTTTTTTTTTTTTTTTTTTTTTTTTTCCCCCTCCAAACCCTCATCATGTGCACAAGCTTCTTTTTCCAAGCCCTCATTATGTGATCTTCATGTGGCAGGATATTGCACTTTCAGAACTGGCTCCCACACATCCCATCAGATTGGGATTGGCACTGAATTTCTCAGTGTTCTACTATGAGATTCTGAACTCGCCTGACCGCGCCTGCATTCTTGCAAAGCAGGTGGGTACTCTAGGCAGCTTAACTCCCTTTTGTTCCTCTTTCTTCCTTTCTCAGAAAAATAAAAATTTTCATTTTGGTAACTAGTTCAATCCTGTGTTTTTTCTTGTGTTTCTTTTGTCCAACCAGATTTTGCAATATCACAACAATAGCTTGAGATGGTGATGGTGCCTTCAATAAGATTACTTTTGGCAGCAATGTTCTAACAATTGCAATCATTGAGAGTGTACAGGCATTTGATGAGGCTATTGCAAAGCTTGACACATTAGGGGAAGAATCATATAAGGACAGCACCCTTATCGTGCAATTGCTGCGAGATAACCTTGTACTTTGGACATCAGATATACAGGTACGAGCATTTGTTGCTGCTGCTGTAGAGATGATGTGTGCTTTTTATGTGTGATTCTACTGTTTTACAGCTTATTAACTATTTCCTTGGATTTTAAAAACAACTAGAGAAACAATTCTTGCACTAACTCTCACTTGGTGGCTGTGATTCTGTTGCAAAAACTAGGAGGAGACTGGTGAAGAACATGAAGAGAGTGTAAAGGCTGAAGATGATGCAGCTGAGAGCTGACATTCTGCAGGATGAGGTGTGGATTTAAACTAACTAGCAAGCTGTGGGGATTCCCTGGGTATTGACAGTGTTGATTTGTTCTTGAAAAATGCAGTAATCCTTTGCTATGACTGTTGTTGCGTAGACTGCTTGCATTTGGCAGGTTTGTCTTCTGCAGAAGATACAATAGAATTGCTGTGCAAAGGAAGGTCCACTTTTTTGAGAATATCTGCAGTTTCACTGGATCTTTCATTTTCTCCAGTTATACAACAACAATGTGCAGATATTCTCTGATTTGACATTATTGAGTTAGGCTGCAGTCTTATGTATTTTGTATGTGCTTGAACATCCATGTTGAACTTTTGGAAGAATTCTACTGTTTTCATGAAGTCTGCTGCTTGTCATTTCTTTGAGGGGCTGGCTGGGGAAAACTCTCTTCTTTCCTTCCAGTAGCACTTTGTTTCTTCACATACATATTTCTCTCTTTCATTCTTCCTTCTCTCTTTTCTGCTAAGCGCTTCACTTCTCTGCTTGAAGATGCTGTAGGACAGTAATCTTTTCTGTTTGCTTTGTCCTTTTGAACAACACTGGTATTCAGTTCCTAACAGGTTTTATCTATTCTGCCATGGCAAATTTATCGCAGAATAATTTTGTCAAAGCGCGATTCATTATGTGCCAATGGAGTCATTTCCGAACAGTTTATCCTTTATCACCAAGTATTCCTTTCAGCAAAAAAATCCTTAAAACTAATGAATTTACATTGGATTTTTCACTTATCTGCGAAAGATTCAATCTGAAAAAATGAAATAAACGTCATTAAAAGTAAATACTAAAACTTTCTTTGATCAGAGATTTAAAATATTTATATAAGGTTTGTAAGACAGATGCAGATGTTCTGCTGTGAAGATCAAAAGTGATGAAAAGTTTCAAAAAGGAAGTGCCACACACAAAGTGGACAGAAGTCCACAATCCGAGTCCACACATTTGTGATACCCAATTGATGAAAGAAAAAGTTTTGTCAGCAATGGGGACTGTTCTTGGATTGGTGAAAGTGTCTTGTCTGCAATGGGGAGTATTCTCAGACCATTAACATAAGGCCAGGCGTTAACGTGCACTTTTATCAAGCCCCACACAAGCTTCTGCCAAACAAATTTGGCATGCCACATGGCAAGTCCCAGACCAATCGCTGTGTGGCATGCCAAGTTCAGACCTCTGGCTATGCTTCAGGGACCAACTTAACACAGATTCATGTTGGGCATAGCTTCCTCATATCTTGTACATAGTTACTTGTGACGATGGCCAGACACCAACCAGAAAGGCTTAGTGTTATTGCCAGATAGGTCAAGATAGGTGGTTTGGGTCCCCAACCAAGCTGCATGTTCAAGAATGATAAAGTTGTAGGGTGTTACACTATAGTCTGATAAAGCTAACCAAAATGTAATTAACCATGTTGAACAATGCAGCAAACTACCAACATGCAAGTACATTGAAGCAACATTTTCTCACCTTTGCCTTCCTAAGAAGCTTTGCTTTTACTGGATGAGAACTCGAAACAATCTTCAACAGTCTTTCAAAATACACATTTTAAGCTTTGCTTCCACCATGAACTCTTGGTCCATGTCAGCCTTCTCATTAATATTCTCCCAACTACATAATACATGGATAGGTGATAGGCATGTATCTATCCTTTTGCTATCTCCTTCAAAAACTCTCCTCTTTTGTAGCACCCGTGACCCTCCCCTTCAACTCCTCAATGTCAGCAACAAGCTCCTTTCGGTTTGACTACAAACCCACATCCAAGGTACACTTCAATCCAGGATTTGCACTGAAGTTATAAATTACACAAACTACACATCATTATTAAGGATTATCAACATCGTATAGCCAAACCCAACAAAGCTATGGTTGACACAAACTCCAATAACAAAGTTGGAAGACTTGAGAAACATAAAAAGCTTTGTGATTGTCACAAAAAAATCCAAAACCAAAGTTGATTACTTGAGAAATATAGAAAAGTGTGGTTCCCAACATCAAAGAGAGTACCTTGAAGAGCAAATATCGGTACACAAACCACCCAGTGTAACCAAGGCCTATCAATTCCAAGAGCTTTGGGAGCTACACAGTCACAACAGAGGGGTGTGGTCCAAGTCATAACCCCTTCCAACAACACAGTGAGAGGAAATCCAAAGGAAAAGAATGTCTGACTGATTCCTCCCAAATTCTCAACAATGGAGTGCATTTAGATGTGGCTGCCCCAGCCACATCCTTGAAGAAGCACATAAAGACTAACTCTGTGATTCAATAGTTAGGTAAGAGGGACATACCACAGGTACAGAGTTGACTGCACCGACAATAGTGGAGGACAGCCACAAGGCTACAACAGCGCCCCCAGCATATACTAAGACAGTTGTTTTGTTCTCCACACCATCCCACTATGCATTTGCATAAGCATTACAGTTAGTGCAGAAAGGAAGCTAAAAGTCTCTGCAAGTACCATGAACTAAAACAGCTTGCAAGCTGCTGGTTGGGATTGCAGGTGTCCTTCACACAAAAAACATACTCCAAATACTGACCTTAGCCTTCAGATCTCCATACAATTCCTCAATTTGTTTGGTAGCGTCTGGTGTGGAATCGTCTGACGATACAGCCCTGACCGGGAGAGGAGCGAATCTTCCTGACTCTGCTGCAATCAATACGTGGCAAAGTCCATCGGCATTCAAGATACTACGCCTCTAACCATGCATTTTATACAGCACACAAATTCTGAAGCTTGTACAACCATAGGGCGACAAAGGTATTCCTACAATATATCCACTGCACGGATGTTTGCAAAAGATCTGAATGTTTGTCAACATTGCCCGGATGCGAAGGTAAAGGAAAATAGAGCCCAAAAAAAAGGTGCGACATAGCTTGGATGTCAATGCCCTGCTGGGAAAAAAATCTCAGTATCCGGGACGGCGAATACCGCAAACCTTGCGGACTAATGGAACGCTTCAAAAATACCCTATGGAACAACGTGATGCTCCTCAAGAACACTATCGCGTCAGATTCACAGCACGTTGCAGAGAAAGGGAGAAAGATATAAAACCTGCTCTTCTGACACTGAGTCTCACAGCCGCACCGCTGAAACTCCTCCTAAGAAGAAGAGGAGCGGAAGAAGACGACGAAGAGCAGAGTGCGGGAACCGCCGGCGAGGAGGTACCTGCCGCCCCGTGTGCTCCAATTGCAACCGATGCACCAGCCAATGCCGCCATACAAGCCATCGCTTCTTCACCACTAGAGGCGAGATCAGATGGAGATAGATTCCGGTGCGAAAGCGCGGCGTATTGTGGCGCCAAAGAAGCGGCAGTAGAAAACTCCACAAGCGTTGCCCTTGGCTATGGCGGACTTCAGAATGGGCGAGAAGGAGACGACGCAAAAAACTGGTTCTGCTGTGTGAAATAGAATTAATTCCATCTCGAAACTGGCTACGGCCAGTTTCGTCAGAAAGGATCCGCCGATGGTGGCGGGTGGACCGCACGATGTGAGAAGAGACGATCTGGAGCGTCTTCTAGCAACCGGCTACGGCCGGTTTCTCTAGAAAAAAAGGCCGCCGATGGTGGCGGGTGGGCCGCACGATGGTGGTGAGAGACGATCTGGAGCGTCCAATTCAACAAAGGTGAAGCGCCAATCGATCCGGCCTATTTTGGTGCGCACCTTATCTGTTCGCGTCAGGTTCTCCTCAACGTTCGCATAGTCCGGTTCCCATGGGCCATTCAACAGCAGTGTGCTGCCACTCTTGCAGCCCAAGAAAGCTCCACGTGTGTAGATGGTGTAGATTATGAACCAGAATGGTGTGAATTGGCAGATTTTGAATTATTTTCAAAATTGGTCTACATTGGTAGAATTATAAGTTTGTAATTTGTCCATTTCAAGGAGATTAGTTGAGAGCTCTTAACCAACTAATCTCCTTGAATGCCAACAGCAATAAGGCTCTTACCACACGGGGTTGGAAGACCCTTGATTATGAGAATATTCTTGTGTTTAGGGTTAAGAAGGAAGCCTAGGCTTTTCATGGATAATTTTCATTACAACCAAGATTCTATGTTTAGCATTAACTAGCCCAAGCTTTTTAACCTTGGCCAAGGTTAGCTTGCCTAGGCTTTTAAAGTCTAGCCAAGGTTAGTTAGCCTGCGTTTTTTTTCAACATGGCCATGGTTAACTAGCCCAAGCTTCTTAAGCAAAGGTTGGCTAGCCCATGCTTTTAAGAATATCCATTTCAAAAGCTTATGTTAATCTTGCCCCTAGTTGTGTAATACCCCTATTATGGAGAATTTTTTTTAAAAGTTCAAGCTCTTGTACCTTGGCCAAGGTTAGTTAGCCTGAGCTTTTGGAAACATTATTTCCAAAAGCTCAAGCTATCTTGCCCATGGTAGTGGGATATTCCAAGTTTTTCATGGATATCATTTCCTTCATTTTAACCCAAGTTCTATTTCCAAGGTTAAGAAGCCCAAGCTTCTAAGAATATCATTTTCAAAACCCTAGGCTATCTTGCCCATGTTTATGGATTGCCCATGGCCATGAAAATTATTCTTTAAAAATTCAAGGTTCTTAGCCTTGCCCAAGGTCAACTTATAGCTCGAGCTTTTGGGAATATCTCTTCAAAAGCTTGAACTATCTTGCATGTGGTAATGGAATACCCCTAGTTATGAAAAACATTCTTCAAAAGTCCAATCTTCTTAATGATGGTCAAGGTTAGATAACTTGGCCTTATGGGAGTTTTTTTTTTTTTGGATTTAGCATGGCGACCTTTTCACAATATATAATAATTTATTTTCAAAATATAATTATTTCCAAAATATGAGTAAATTGATCTCCAAAATATTGAAGAAATAAAAGTCCAAAAATGATTGCATGTTAGGTGTTTCAATATTTGTATTAGATTAATTCATTTGAATGTAAGTTCCACAACAAATTTCGCATCATTCAAAACTTTGTAAATTCTTTGCATAATATTGCATGTGTCAATTCCATGCATTGGGAAAAAAATTAACTTTCAAAAATGGAATCTCTTTTGATTGATGTTCACAAAAAAACAAGAGAAATATTTTTGCCTGACATCTTCACCAATTGTAACTCTCACTACACATTTGTTCTATGTTTGCAAATGCACATTCTCATTCATAACTAATTATTAATCATATTGGGTCTCCACCATTATCTTGATCAAATAACAAATCTCAACACTTAAACATGCATGAACATCATCCTTAATGTGAAACTGTTGTTGTTATTCTATGTAATGTTGAGCATCTCACCAGCACTAAATCACCATGAATATATTTTTGGACCCCTTGTCATTCATTTTTAGAACAACTAAATTCAATATTTTCTTACAAGCAACAAATGCATCATTTTCATATCCTCAACAACTTTTCTATTCATTTCCCCAATGATTAATTTAGCAATTTGTTGTTTCACAATTACATTAAAATCAAATTTTATGCATGCATGTATACCACATTAAAAACTATAGACCTAGTTCTAAATACATTCATTGTATAATAAAACTATAGACCTAGTTCTAAATACATTCATTGTATAGTAAAACTATAGACCTAGTTCTAAATACATTCATTGTATAGTAGACAATGAACAACAATCATGTCTTTATAATCATTTAACAACAAAAGAAACGCACACACTTGCACCATCTTCACTAATCCCAACCAACATCTTCTCATAAAAACTGTATTTGTTTCTTTTATTAATTAGTGTTGTACCTAGTAGTAGCTTACAAAAATTCAAGCCCCTTAGATCCAAAAATCTTTCCAATTTTTTCACCTTTTGAAATGCATCAAAGCCAAATGCCTCTCACACACCTTCAAGAAACTTCCATTCTTGACCTTCTTAATATCCAAATCCCTATGCAATTGCCTTCTTGTAATAAACATTGTCATTACATATTTGAACATTAACCTTGTTACCATGCACATGCCAACTACAACCCAACATCATTAAAGGTTAATGATTAGATGGCCATCCACTAAATGAGTTTCAAAATCAAATGTATTTTTTTTCATCACAAACAATTATGCAAGTGTGAATGCCAACTAAACTTGCATAAGGAAAACTCACTAGCCTATAATGCTTGTTGTGATGCATATTTTCAAAGTTATGCTAGGAAATTTCATTACATCTTCCTATCACCCCTCTATTCTAAAGATGCAAAGGAAAGATATATTAAATGGAACAAAATTAAAATAATGAACAACATAAGGAACTAATACAATTGAAGATCATGATAGTGAATTTTATATGTCCATGTTCAAAGATTCTTTTGGGTAATGTACACATATATCAATAATTGTCAATCCTCAAAATATGGAACTTGGTTTTATTCTTGCCATAGGCATTCAAAATTCACACACTTATCAAAACAATTTTAACCTAGAATTAGGTGGACTAAAAATTAATTAGATAAATGCCTCAAACTAAACTTGCAAATTATATATGATAGTTTTTTGGGAACATAAAAAACCCAAGAAAATCCACCAATCTTGACCCTCCCAAAGAGTTCTAAATGTAAATTATATGCATGTTGCATCATCTTACTAAAGCATATTTTGTGTTGTTAAATGTGATTGTCAACTATTTTTGTTTAGTTGGGTACATCTTTTATAAGTATGGGTGCCTATTAGATCTTTTAGTCAATTAAAAAGGAAACAATTCCCAAAAAGGAAACAATTGCCTTGAAAAAAAATGAAAAGTTGTGATGTTTTATTCACAAAACACACATGTTTTCCTAATTATATTGTTTTGTTGTTGAACTTTGGCATAAAATATCAATCAAAATTAACTATCACTTTCCTCTTTGGGACTACCATGTGGTCTCTAATAGGATGGGTGCAAGGGACTTCAAATTCTCAAATGAAAAATGTTCAATTTTATCATTTTTAAAGGGCTTTGAACTAAGGCCCATTTCAAATAATGGATTGAAGACCTAATTTATGTTGGAGACACATGATTCGATATCTTTAAATGCAAGGTCATGACCAACATTAATCCACATGTAATTTTGATTAGAAGGTTTTGTGGCATGCAATGATGACATCTTTGAATGGTCATGGAAAAGGAATTTATAACTTATTACAACCAATTGTGGTTGTTGTGGGGTTGACCAAATGGTGTGATGGCAAAATAAAAAGATGTAGCTTTTGTTAAGGGACTAAGAGAAGTAGTTTCATAAGAGTATGATATCTCAAAAATTATAGGGTAAGTATATTTCAATATTTTTTTGTGTCTAATGAAAGAGGAATAATTTTTATGATCACTATTACAAAATGTGGCTGCAGTTCACTAGTCCCTATTCAATAGACAAATGAATTCACTCAAAATCTAATGAAATAATTTGGCATACAAGGACACCTTTTGTTTTCGTCATGGATTTGATGTAACGTTGCATGAATGTAGGTTGTGTTGAACTTATTGTCCTTATATGTTCTTTATTTTCAAATGGAAATATGTTGTAGTTTTGGACCTCAGTTTATGGTCCTTATTAGTTGATGCAATAGAAGAAAATGTGTTTCTTTATTTAAAATTATAAGACTAAGTCTTACTTGATGGATTGATTTTTTAGTTGCAATGCATTGATGTTTAATGTACAAAAAAACCCATATGGTGCAAGTAATCAATGGTTGAAGAATGAGGGATTGTTAGCTAGTTATAAGGAGCAAGTTGTAACATTAAATTACATTAAAAAATGCACCACATTCATGTTTTAACTTGGGCCATGAAAAGGCAAAAAAATATAATTTAAACAATTTGAAAGATGATACCACAAAGAAATTGAAGCAAAACCTTTCATGATTAAACATGTCTCTACTTCCAATGTATCATGCACAAAGGTTTCCTTCTTCCTTTATTTTAAATTAAAAATTAGTGATACATGTGATGAATGTATCATTAAAAACAAAATTCTGATTCTTACGCTTTATTTGTTTTTCATATACAATTTGGTTATCATTGGCTTTTGATAAATACTATAACTCCATACCAAGAAGCTCTGAAAGTCGTGGCACCAAACTTGGAGTCAACCAAAATTTATAAGTCACACCTTTGGGTTGACCCTACACATGAAGGAGGAGGAGGAAAACTCAAATGGGTAAAAAAGCAAAATCCAAACTCCAACAACGAAACAACAAAAAATCTCAAACAAAGAAGATCAAAGTCACACAACACCTAATTATTGCCTTCAGCAAGAGACCATGAAAATTGACCAAAGTTTGAAAGGACTTTATAGGTACCAGATGACTAGAGAATATGACTTTGGCTCCCTTCTCCATGAGATACGTGATGGTGGGCACAGTAGCTCAAATTTGAGGATCATCAGTGATTACGCATTTGTTGTCCAATGGCACATTGAAATCAGCTCGCACCAACACATGCTTACCTTTCAACTCGGCCTCATCCAAATCCTAAACATTTTTCTTTTTCATCTTCTTCTTCTCCATGCACACCACGCCACAACTATGACCAAAATGCCCAAGTTGAAATGTTGATGTAGCCCCAAAAAAAATTCTTACTGATGCTGCTGCATAATGCAACAACAACAATTCCCACTCCCCATCCTCAAAACCTTGGTATAGTTTGTCAACATGGGTGAAGGAACAAGAAAAAAATCAAAATGTCTAAATGAAAATGATAAAGACACTAACGCCAATTATGAAACTTTCACAATTGATAGAAATACATCAAATCAACAATATATAATACACAATTTTAGGGTCAATTACCAACAAAGACCTATTCACTATAATATTTTATGCCCATATGAATTTTCTAGTAAGATAAATAAAATCAATGACATTTGTTGTCATTGATTCAATAATGAACACCTTCAATATAACAGACACATCTTTTATGAATTCAAAATACCAAAAATTTCAATTTTACAAAGTTACACCATACCTTCACAAGAAAATGACCCAAAATATTATGCTCGAACAATTTGCATTTTATTTACATCATGGCGTACAATTTCTAACATCAAATTAGATCTCACTATGTTTTGGGAAATGACATTAAATAATGTGTACCCAAAAAATATTAATTTACAAAAATAAATTAAAATTTTATTATCTTACACAAATGTAAAAAATCTAGAGATGAAATAGATTATTGAAAATAAAATTAACATAACTAGAATTTGATAAAGAAAACATAGAAGGAAAATCAATAATGAATCCAATTTATGAAGACGATATTGAAAATGAACTCCAACGAAACATCCATGACATAAAAAAACAAAACATCAATATACAAATAAAACTCAATCTTTGTTGCAACCTTGGCCTTGAGCTCGCAACCAAAACAAAGGCTTACAAAGGTGTGGGCCAAGAGTGAGCCTAGGAATCCCGTTTTATGTTCCCGTGAGTGTAAAAGAATGTGAGGGAATGAACCCCTACACCCCCAAATGAACTCCCATTTTGGGAGTTGGAATCCCAATGGACTCCCAAATCTTCAAATGGCAATTACAAGGATCAAAACTAATTGGATTGAAACGTTCCTTATATCATTGAAAAGCTCTTGGAAGTTAGATGTCTAAAATGGGCTCGTATGACTCATTTAAGTACTTAAAACACAAGTTATGATCCAAAAAAAATCCGGGAGTCAAATTGCCAATCTAATTCCTAACCACTAAAAGTCAAGAATCGCCCCGATTTCCTTATGTACAAGTAACGTGCCACATATTGTTGAAAAGATCTTGACGAGGATTATAACTTTGATTTAAACCTCAATTCAATTGGAGGTCTTCACACAAAGTTATGGGCCTTCAAATTCGTGGGAGTCCCAACTTCGGGAATTTTGAGACTCCCACTTGAGAGTCCCGAGATAAATGACATTTGGGTGCCAGGGTTGGGAAAAACCTGATTTTTTTCCATTAGAAAATCGAGTTTTTGGTTTTAATGAATAAAACTCGATTTTCGCTTTATAAAACCTAGTTTTATTTTGGAGTTGGTCAAGCCCCACTACCATTATGACAAAGGCAAAATTGAATGCCAAACCTTAGTTATTAATATAATCGCAATAAATAAATCGATTAAAACCCGATTATGACGTTATCTTGGGACTCGGGTTTTATTTAAAAACCGAATAAAACCCAATTGAGTAAAACCCGATATTGCCAACCTTGTTGGGTGCTAGCCCCATGGCCATGCACAAAAAATAATATAAGGGGGAAGGTGGTGGCTCAAAATTCAAGTCGTGGTGAGTTTTGCAAGTTCGTGTTTGCCTATGACTCATTTGTGCACCAAAAGTGCTCTAACTATGCACTAACCAACTTATTGTTTAGTTTGTGCAAGTCCGTGTGAGTAATTGAATACTTGTCATTCTTTTTAATCCCCATCCTAGAACTTTAGCATGCCCCTTTACCCCCAAAGTTTTGCAAGCTAGGGAGCGTGTCCCAACTCCTTATCCTTCTGTTGTTTTCACATTTAGACTCGGAGTTGAGTTTAACAAAAAGTTTGGGGGTGCGTCAATCTTGAACAAATAAAATTTAATATCTATTATGTAACATAAGTATTAATTGTGCAACTAAAATAATAAAACATTTATTAAAAATGGAATAAATAAATAAAATGAAAATATAAATAATCACAACATGAATTTTGTTATCAAACCTCATGTTTTGATCTAACAAGGGAATCAAGATTTGAAACTTCCACAAATATTAGACCTTAATTAATCAATACCAAAAATTTCACATCCGTATTCAAACATAACTTATACAAATGAAAATACAAAACTTGAGTTACACCACTTACCATTTAATGACATGCAATCATGTGATATTGAAATTGAAAATAAAAATGTAACCTTCACTGATGAAACAAATATTTATTCACCATTAGGCATTAAAAACATCATAAATGAAAAATACAAATTAAATGATTTACAAGCCGTTTCATTTGAAAATTTTATTGCAAGTACAAGAAATAATCAATTATTACAATATGTAGGAGGAACTATAGTGCTAATAAAACAAAGATAATTAAAGTTATCGAGGATTTTTTTTGACAATAGGAAAACAACAAAAACTTAAAGTTGTAGCATACATTACAAATGCAACCTTATTAATAAATGGAACAACAATATTTTTTTATTGGGATTTTTGATTGATAATGACAAAACTATAAACAAACATAATTCAATCATAGACATATGGCCAAATATCTAGTTATTTATTATCTAATGAAATATCCATGGTAGGTTGCACATTACTTGACACAATACATTTAAAACTACAAAAACTAAAATCTAGAATTTTACCATTTGGAGGAATCAACATATGTTCATGGGAGATTTTTCACAATTCCCACCAATCAATGACACATTATTATATTTAATAAACATACAATTGATTTTTATATTCACAAAATTAACACAAAAACATTATAGGCAAAAGCTTTTGGGAAAATTACATTCAACCAAATAATATTATCCTAATAGAGCAACTGAGATATAATTAAGACATTCAATATGCTACCCTTTAAGAAAACCTTCAAACTAGACATATTCAAAAATCAAACTTGACTTATTAAAGACTCATTTTCTATCTAATTTTAATGTTAACTTATTTGTGATCCATGGAGGACAACAAACCTCATAGTTCCTCACAACAAATTATGAAATATGATAAGCCATTACATGATAGATATCCATTCAAAAACATCAAAACAAAAATGTTATATTATTGTCGTAACTAACACATACAAGAAAGGTCCAATACGTAATGATATCAAATACATTATAAGACAAAAAATGTCCACAAGTAAAACTCAATGTTTAGCACCTTTCTTTAAAACCTATAAAGGAATGAAAGTCATTATAACGAAAAAAATTATATCCTAACTAAGAATTGTAAACAGAAACATTAGATATGTTGAAAATATATCTTTCATATTTTAAATGAATATAGAATGACGTTACAATGCATCCCCTTGTAAATGTTTTAGTCTATTTTAATGATTTCATAAATAATTTTTTTTTGCAAAACATAAAATTAAAAGGCCTTTTTAAAAATGTCATACCAATAATACCCATATCAAGGAATTTTCAATATCACTATCACATATTAAAATCAAAGACCTCCAAAATGTTGTCATGCCCATATGCATGGCCTCATACATGATGACCAGTTATGGGCATGCCACTCATGCCTTTTAGGGTTAATGTACATTCTTAGGTTATTATATGTTATTAGGTGTTTTAAGGTTATGGTTTGTTTAGGATTTCAGCTTGTTGGTGGTTATATAAAAGGCCAAGCTCTACCATTTTCTTGTTAATTTTTATAGAATTCCTTTGTTAAATAGAATTTCCTTCATAGTCAGATTGGATTTTTAGATGCTCATGGTGGCTATTACACAGCCACCGTTTACATACATTACGTTTTTTTTTTCTTTGCAATTTAATTATAAAAATACTACTTTCTGTCATTAAATGTTGAAAGCAATAGATTTTTCTTGGCTTTGAATTCTTGGGTTTCTTTTGTTATTGGTGTTGTAGCTACTTGTTGTTAGGTGAATACGTGCGAGAATTTGTGGAAGCTAGATTCTCACATTGTTACTCGTGGGAAAGCTTGATCCAATGTTCCTACTGCAGCTACGACGATGACAAGGATGTCTTGATGGATGCAACACTGAGGCCAGTTCCTCTTCCATCGTCTTTGGTCAACTGGGACGTTCTTTGAGCTTTCAGATTTTTGCTGTCAAATTAGTAGCTACTCCTTCTCGGTGGTTGTCTTGTTTCAACGTTCTTGACAATTCTTTAGCTCGTGGATGTGTCACAATCTCTAGCCAAAGTCTCCTATGGTCATAGTCTTGGAAGCTTCTACTACTACTTTCTATGACTTCCTTGTAAAGAAAACTTTCTAACGGATGTCTTGGCAACGAATCTGGCGCAAATTTGTCCTTAGATTAGTCCCCTAAAGTAGCTTCACAACTTCGTCTTCTTGTTGGTTCTATTGTTGTTGTCTCGACAATTGAGCTTCCAAGTTCCTAAGGTTCTTTGTCGTTTCGTCAGAAGCATGTAGCACTTTTCAAAGGTTTGTGTTTTTTGTGGAGACAAGGTTTATCTTTGTTTGTTTCTTATTCACTCCCTGATTTGGATTTGTCGGAAAGCAAATCAGCCGTGGAGTGACATAGCTTGAGCAAATTTCATGCTTCGTGGGGTTCCTTTTGTGCGCAAAGGTTGCAGGAATCGCTACACTTGTGTAAGAGTTCTACCGATTTACGAGGTTTTAAAGACCAAAAGATTTTTTTCGCTGGAGTACCATAGCAAGTCCATTCAACACACATGTTGTTGGATGCAAAGGCCTAGTGTTTTCGGGAGCCCGTGCATTGATTAGGGATGCGGAAACATCCTTTCCTTCTTAGTTTTGTTATTGCTTCACCTCCTCATTGCAGTGGACCAAAAAGATCCTAATTCAAGAGCTTTTTGGGCTATGGTTATAGCAACAGTAGACACATCATATTGGGATGATGGTGATGATGATGTTGTTGGCACCGCAACAACAGAGCCATTGCTCGGAAGCAAAAGAAAAACAAGAAAAAGAAGTTAAAAAATTGCTTCGTACAAAAAATAAACCATTTAGTAACTCTTTCTTTCTCTCTCTCTCTCTCTCTCACACACAGACACAGGAGGAGGCGAATGAAGCCTTGAAAACTTTCGAAACTGTGAGAGCCAAGTGCAGCACTATGTTCACCATCATTGCGGATCTCACGGGTGTTTTGCAACGTCATGGCATCCAACATCTATCTATCCACATCCATCAACGTTCATCCACAGACTTCCGTCCACCGACATTTGTCCATCGATATCCGTCCGTCACTGTTCATCCCTGTCGATGCATCATATTCTTCAAATTGTATGTACTATGTACATACGTATCCAATATCATATTCTTCAAACCATATTTAGTGCTCTGTATTTCTACAAAATTTTGGGGCATGGGACAACACCATGTCCTCGGATGATGAAAAAACTATTACTCAACCAAAGCCAAAGTATCAACTACGAAATAATGCACAATCATTTGAGTTGATTTCTTTGAGCTCATAATCTTCACGATGGTACCATCAAATGTCTATAGCACCACCGTCATCTAATACAACTCCTACCAGGAATTCAGGTTCAGGTTACACTACATCAACTATACATCACAGTCCATTTGGGGGGGTTTATAAATGGGGTACGCCTGTTGCCGCACTTGCTTTCACACCATCACCATATATTCCGCTGCAAGCCATTACTTCTACACCCATATACACCATGGAGGTTACAATTTCTTTGAGAGAATTAAAAAGTTTAGCAAAAGGCCAAGTACTATTTTGTTGAGGGAGTTCAAGGCAACTTTTTCAACTATGGTTTGTGAGTTGGAGCTCAAGTATGGTGCTAATTAAACCGAGGCGTTCGCATTCAAATAACTAGCCCATTATGTGCATTATCAGGCATTAAATGTCAACGACCAACATTTTTCGAAGATTTTAGGCGTCACCTAGATCCCCAATCCAATTTATGCCACAACCATTGCCACCGCCTCTTAAACTACACTACAAACGGCCATTGCACATCATGAGACCGTGCCCAATAATCCGGATCCGGTACCTATTTCAATAAACCTTTCTTTTCAACAACTCATTGTTATTACCACAAACATTCCTCCCACCATCGATGCACCAACTTTTACTAATCCAGTGGGGAATTCTTTCAAGTTCTTGAGCTGGAATTTACGGTGAAAAGTTTTGAAAAAAATTTGTAACTTGCCACCTTCTCTCGACAAAAGGATGAAACCTTCAAGATGTTTTATAGGAGGCTTTTCAAACTTAAAAAGGATATTCATAGCATCACAAGACTTGGAAGCTGCCCATTGGTATTTTCATTCGTTGGAAGGTACTCCGACACTCCATGCGCAGGTTTTACAAAATTTGGAGACTCAAACACTTTGCTGGATGTGTTTGTTGGATGTGTACAACATTTTTGAAAAGTTAGAACTGGCTCATGCACACTATGAGGCCAGTACTATGAAGCTTCCATCACATTCAAAGCCTTAGCCTCCACCAGCTGTGCCAACCAGATCATCACATTCTTCTTCAAGGGCTAAAGTAGTGCACTCGGTTGCACCCATCCTACCTTCTTACAACTATTGTGGTAATCCTACCCACAAAGCTAATGAGTGCAACATTCCTTACAAGGATTTCTTTTGTGATTATTGTGCGAAAGAGGGACATCAAAAAGTTGTTTATTTTGCCAAGTTCTTGGAACAAAAGCAACTTCGATTACCATGGCAAAATCTGCTAGCATTTTCCATTGCCCCTCAATCAAAAACCAAAGCACCTTAACCTTTCACTCAAGCTTTCTCCACCAAGGGTAATTTTAGTAAGATGTTAAGAAGAAAAACCACAATGTTGATAAGAGGGAGGTGTTTCAAGCCCATGCTACTCAAGTTCAAACTTTGCAAAATGAACTCGAATCATTGGAGGCCCAACTTGATGCACTCCCAAGCCCCTTAATGGATTCAAATGTGAGTCTAAATTAAAAATAACGGAAGAGCAAGGAATCGGGGCACGCTCCCTGGCTCGTAGCACTTTGAGAAGGTAGAGGGGCATGCTGGAACTCCAGGATGGGACTAAGAAGAATGACAAGCATCGATTACTCACACAAACCTACACAAAACCAACACAAGGTGGTTAGTGCATAGTTGGAGCATTTTAATTTGGTGCTAGGACGAACCATGGGCAACTTGGACTCACAAGACTCACCACGGCCTGGACTTGGGGGAAGCCACCACCTTCCCCCTTATAGTATACTATATGCCTCTTCATGAGGCCCACATCCAAATGGCTTTTTGTCCTAGGACTCCAAAGTGGGAGTCCCAAAATTGCCAAAATTGAGACTCCTGCAACTTCAAGGCCCCATAACTTTGTGTGCAAACATTCAATTGAGATGAGGTCTAAAACAAAGTTATAGCCCTTGTCAAGAGCTTTCCAATGGTATGTCACATGCCACCTGCACACAAGGAAATTGGGTTGATTCCTGACTTTTAGTGGTCAAGAATCAAATTGCCAATTTGACTCCCGGCCCTTCTTTTGGCCATAACTTGTGTTTCAGATATCCAAATGGGTCATGCGAGCCCATTTTAGACATCTAAGTTTCAATAGCTTTCCAATGGTATATAAAACTTTTCGATCCATTGGGTTTTGACCCTTGTAATCACTCTTTAAACATTCAGGAGTCCACCGGGACTTTACCTCCCAAAATGGAAGCTCCTTTGGGAGTGTGAGGGTTCATTCTTTCACATTTTCCTTCACTATTAGGCTTCCCTCTTGGCCCGCAACCTTGCAAGCCCGCAACCTTAGTCGCGAGCCCAAGGCTAGGGTTGCGACACAACTTACTAATCTAAAAGGCAAGTCTTCCCAACCAACTAATCATGCCCAATCTGTACAAGGTTCAGGATCACGGGAGGGACCTCTTAGGTCATTCTATGGCCTCTCACATGATGCCATGGTTAGGGAGTATATTTTTTCTAATGCACACAATTCTAGTTTCACACCAAAATTTGCTACTATTTTTTGCCCTTCTTACTTCATGGCATAGGAAGCTAGTGTGGCACCCTGAGTTTCTGCCACTAGGCAGGTAATTCAAACTAATGGACTCACATTGGGTTCAAGTCCTATTACCAAGGCTAGAGGAGCTTGAACAGTCATGCCACAATATTTTTGTCTTCTTAACACAAAAGAAAAATGCACCTTATTAACAAGGGGGGAGGAAACTACTACATCATAAGTTGTTAGGGCATCAAATTCTTGTGTCCCAGGAGTACATTTACATTAGGACAACACACAATTTTCCATTAATTAGCTTATGGAGTGCCAACTTCAAATGTGTGAAGTGACACAAAAGCTTGTGAGTACACCATTGTTTAGTTTTCAAGATTTGAAGCTTAACACTAGGGACATAATTGCAGTACTAAAAGATACCTTGAACACCACATTAGGTCCTCTACCAATCCACATGTTACAAGGATCCCATCTAACACCTTGGAGAAACACTCGATTGGCTCACGTGTTGCAAATGGCATTCGTGATCTGGTCACTAATTTTAGCATGGTTAAATTAGTGGGTTTTCCTACCTCTGATTCTACATTCACATATCAGAAGGGAATTATGAACACCTCACTTATAGATTATTATTCAACAAAGGTGTTATGAATAGCCATTCTCTCCACAAAGTTTCTCATTCATTTCCAAAGGTGGTGCCTAATGAGAGAATTTCCATCGCCACCAGACTTGCCATTGTTAACAATACTGAGTTAGTAATCCAAGTGGGAGGACACACACCCATAATGGTATTTTTTGATACAAATGCCCAACCAGTGAATTTTGGAGTTCAATTCGTTAAGAAGATGGGCATGCTCGATTCCAAATTACGAAAATCTATGTGGCAAATTCGCACCGCTAGTGAGAGCGTAGAGGAGGTACTTAAGGAAAGCTCGAATTTTATTGCACTTAATTTCAATGAAGGTACAAATCAAGAGCTTTGCCTATAGGTCAAATGTTTAGTCACCAATGTCACCAGTTATGATGTGCTCATTGGGCCAAAGGCCCTATTTTCCACCATGTTTCATAATTAACAAATTGTTTGAGCATGTGTACTACCGAGTGGATTAAGAGATTAATGTTCACCACTTGGGATACATGCCCCTTGATTTACATGGGAACCATAATCCTATGGCTCACCGTTATATGTTCAAGGAAGTGCACACCAATTCCTACATCTAACAAGCTAGCCACAAGTGGATAGAGGGAGATGAAGAAGAGACAACTTACGCCCAAGCTACTAAAAGCTTGAAGGTGGTTCCTACTGACATTCAACATGGACCAAAGGTTTTACAGAAGTTCAAAATAGCCCACAAGTCCTTGGTCAAAGTTTTGTCTAGTTTTGAAAACATGGAAAGCCATGGCGAACCAATTAAACCAATACTTCATCAGCTAATCACTTAGACATCGCCTAAGGAGGGGATTACATTATTAGAGTTCTTTAGTGGTATTAGTATAGGTCTTGAAACCATACTACAGTCAAGGATGGTGGTTTAAAGGTATTTTTACATAGACATTGATCTTATTGCAAGGCAAATGGCGGCATCGAGAATGATGGAACTTACAGTCAAATTTCCACAATAATTTTCAACCACTGCATGGAAAGCTAGTTTCACTTTCTTGTTGTCTGACATACAATTAATTCAGAAGAAACATATGGAATTACTTGGCCCCATGGACCTCATCATTTCAAGTTGGAAGTGTTAAGGATTTTCAACGATTAGATTTGGAAAAGGCTTGAGTGACACAAGATCTGGTCTCTTCACGAACATGGTACGATTAATCACCTGGGTTTAATCCATTTCTCCTACGCTTGGTTACGTAATTGAAAACACCCTTTTTTAACTTGACTAGAGGAAGAAAGTCTAAGAGCACTACACGTTGGTCAAGCATTACCTTGGAGAGCCGCTCCTACTTGATGCGGCACAATGCAGTTCCTATGCGCACTGATTACACAACTGGTGGACTAACCTTGCACCACTCTCATTTTATAGTTAGCTCTAAGATACACCATCAGAGACCCCAACCTGTAGGTTTCTCACATATTGCATGATCAGAGCTCTCGCTAACCAATTACAAGGCAAGAGAAACCTCCTTGGTTTCTTGCAAACACAATAGGAAAACCAAAAAGTGTTTGGCCCACCTTTGTCTCCTTCCCAAGAACACATGCCTTTCAAGGAAATGGACTAGGCTTGGTGTATGGTCATGCTTCAGCCACTTAGGATGAACCAAGCCTAGAAGAAAAAGAAAGGGCTATGGGGTTCCAAACTAACATTACTAGTCAGACCAAGGTGACTAAATTGGAGCGTAACACTCTACTTGGAAGAGGCATGGACCTGAACTCCTTTACATGGTTGTCGGTAACCTGTGTGTACTCTTTCAAATGTACACAACATCAACACTGATTCCATAAGCTTACAATTTTGGCGATGCGACCACATGGCACATCGACCAAGTACATTTGCCTATTTTCAACACCGTACATTTCATTATTAGTGTTAGGGGGGAAGAGGTACCATGTAATTTGACTCAAGTTGTTTTTGATACACCTAGAGGTACATAAGCTTTTGGATAAACAATTACAACCTTCTACGAATCTATGTAGTTGGATAGTGGAAAACCTAATACACGAAGTTTTTCAAACACACTTTCTAACTCCATTCCATGTGTTTCCAATTACCCTTTCGTTATGGGGAACTAGCTCACCAAGAAAGAAAGACACTAGGTCACAGGCTTGCTAATTAAGTTTGAGAATGTGTTCGCATTCTTAATGAAAGACTTAGGTAAGTGTAAGACCCTGCAGTTTTCTATAGACCTTACAGATGAGACACCCATCTATCGGAGGAAGCATAGGTTGAGCAAGCACAAGTGGGAACTGGTAGATGAAAGATGAAAAGAATTCCATGAGGTTGGTCTCATTCAGCCATCAAGTTCTGATTTCACAGCCGCTATAGTAATGTCAATAAAGAAGGATTCAACTGGATTAGGGATTGAAAAAAGGATATGTGGGGATTATAGGCCTTTGAACCTGGTTACACCTTAGGACAAATACCCCATGCCCATCCCTGAAGATCTGTTTGATAACATTGGAGACTCAAACATATTCACAATTATGGATCCGAGGCAAGGCTTCAACTAGATTGTGCTCACTATGAAGGATCGCAAGAAAACGGCATTCCATGGAAGAAAAAAGTTATGGGAATGGCTTGTGATGCCTTTTGGATTGAAGAATGCATCTGTATTTTTTCAGTGAGACATGGACCAGGTTTTCGAAGGGGCAAATTTTCTAAAATGCTACATAGATGACGTCTTAGTGCATAGCAAGGGACTCTTACAGCACTTGGCTCTTCTTAAGGAGTTATTCAAGAAGCTCCATGAAGTCAATATGAAAATCCATCCTAAAAAGTGTGAGTTTACTATCACCTCAATAGTCTGCTTTAAACATAAAATTTTGCCAAATGGTATTATAATTCATTGGGCCAAAGTAGTAACCATTTTAAAGATGCCCAATCCTACTGATGTTCACACTTTGAGGAGCTTCATCGGACTATGTAAGTACTACATGATTTATGTCCAAGACTTTAGTACTATTGCTCATCCTTTCTGTGCATTATTAAAAAATGATGTTGCTTGGACATGGAGTGAAGAAGCTCAGGAAGCTTTCAACACACTTAAGGAAAAGCTTTCAAAATTCCCCATTATGAGAAGACCTGATTTTAACAAGGTCTTCATTCCATACACTTACTAGAGTGCTCTTGGTATTGGTGTTATTTTTGGCCAACTTGATGAGGAAGGCAAGGAATATGTTATGGCCTATGCATCCTGAAGCAACAAGGCTGAGAGCAGCTACTTTTTATACGAAGGGGAGTGTCTTGCTGTTGTATGGGCTATCATACATTTTAGGTCTTATATTTATGGCACCGAATTCACTTTGTATACCGACCATCAGCCTATCAAGCGGTTGATGACTAATGACAAGCTTATTGGTAAGTTAGTTCGTTGGGCGCTTGTACTTCAAGAGTATGAGTTCAAGGTTATTCATCAACCTGGTATTACACATCAGAATGCGAATACCATGTCGCGAAAACCCCTCACTACCTCTAAAGATTTATCAGAAGCCACACAAGACTTTAATTAAATTCCAGCAGTACATGTATCTTATGCATATAATTATCTTGTACTACTATAATGTAACCTGGTTGAACATCTCATTGTGGATATATGGGAGGATTTGGACACTCTGAGGTTTCTTCAGCATGGGGAATACTCTCCCCAAGTTACTTCAAGTCATCGGGATCGCATACAACAGTAATCTAAACGCTACTCATGGAGGGACAATCACCTTGTCTGATGCTTACCACAAGGCGACAAAGTGGTTCCTCCGCCACATGAACAACCTGGTTTTATTTAAAAGATACATTTGGAGATTGGACACTTTGGAGTTAAGCATATTTATAGCCTTCTCATTCTTCATTACCATTGGAGAGGTATGTATGTCCAAGTCCAAGATGTCATTGCTAGGTGTGAATAATGTGATAGAGTGAGAATTTCCTTCTCCCCTCAACAATTCATGCTTTTCCCACTCCCTATTCAAGGCATGTTTTATCGTTGGTCATTTGATTAGCTAGAAAGTTACCACAAACCTTTAAGGGTAATGTCTACATCATGATTATGATTGAACATTTATCAAAGTGGGTCGAACTTGTTGCGCTACCGAACAAGTCATCATACAACACCAGCTAGGCTTTCTTACAATAGGTCCTAAGTAGGTTTGGGGTTTGTGTTGAGTGCCTTACTGATCAAGGATTAAAATTCAGAGGAGAATTCCAAAACCTACTTGACCGTGTTCTCATTGACCATCGCCAAACTTCAAACTTCAAGGGATCATCCCCAAGCTAATGGCCTTGTAGAGAGGATGATTCAAACATGCAAAAAGGGACTTCGAAAGATTTGCCTCATTAGGAACAAAGAGGATTGGGACTTGGCCCTACCGTACATCGCCATGGTCTACAGGATGTCCAAACACGCCTCTTTGTTTCAATCCTCTTCTTACTTTCTACTTTTTGGGAGACATCCCATTCCACCTTCTTCCATTGTTGTTCAAATGGACCATGTTGTGGACTTGGATTCCTTAGTCACTTGGGCTAGGGTCATTGTAGAGAGGGCTACTCTATTTAGGAGGATTATGCCCATGGCCATGGAGAACCTGTCATTGCACAACATCGAAACACCTTACGATATGCACACGAAGTGGCAGTTACAAACCTAAGGTGAAACAATTTGATGTTGGTGATTTTGTGTATTTCCAACGACAACCTAATGATACTCTAAGCACTTCTTCTAGTCGCAATATCTTGAGGATTAAGGCGCTCAGGCCTTTAGGTGTGTTGGAGTTGCAAGGAGCTAACAGATGCACAATTCGGAATCATTCCAAAAATTGTGCACCTTGTCACCTATCGAACTTAAATCCTACCATCATCACGTCGACTTGGATTCCTCCACTTGAATATCCATGTCAGGTATGTCAGAGGACAGATAATGTTGATCAGATGTTGTTTTGTGATAATTGTAATGGTGGATACCATCTATTCTGCCTCAAGTCGAAGCTCACTCAAGCTCTCGTCAACATTTGGTACTATTCATCATGTTCTCCTACAGCACCTTGATTTCTACTCAAATCATGCCACAATTTTCTCGACTCAGGTTTAGGGGGGAGATACATGAGAATTTCATCTCAACCTCCTCTTGTGCATTGTATATAAATGTGCGTGCATATCTTTTTGGTTGATTAGTTTCTACCTTTGATTGGTTTTAGTCTTTTTGTTTAGTAGAGTTTATTATGGATTTACACCCTTACGACACCGTACATCACGACAACGTTCTTAATCAATAAATATCAATTGTTTCTTGCCCCAAATTTTTGTCTCACAAATTTTGAAGCACATGGACAAACATTTGACAATTTAATTATAAACCTTCGACAACCACTTGACAACATGCGTTTAAATATGCACAACATATATGTAACCTTATCATGTCTACAATCCATATATGGATTCATAATCTTATGGAATATTATTATCCAAGACATGCAATGCTAACTTTTAAAAAGGATCATTGGAAATGTTGGAACCTATTCCAAAACATAATATAACCAAAAACATCCAAAATAATTATCCATTGAAATCTTATAAAAAAAAGAAAAACATTTAATTTTGATCGATGACTCAGATGATGACAATATTGAGAACAGTGTCATTGATTATTGGCATCAAGAATTCCAATTAACTAAAACCGATGAAAACATTCTTCTCAATCCAAATGGATGGTTGAGTGACCAACATTTGTCAACCACAATGCAAATATTGTATGTTCAAAAATTACAATCATTAAAATATCAACAACACACATATGCAATCATAACAACTAGTATAAATAGATACTTAACCAATTGTCTTCAACATGCTTTCATAAATAATAATCATTGAATTTTAGTCCAAATACACGCATCCACACTAGACCTCCACTACACAATATATGATTCAAATAGACTGACAACGAAAAAATTACCAAACAACACCATTCAATTACTAATTAGCATCATAAATGTAAAACATTAACTATATTCAATGCAAATGTCATGCAACAACTAGACAATTCATGTTGCAAACTTTTCACAATAGCATATGTGGTTGATATAACATTTGGAATCAACCCAAAACAATGAATTTTACAACATGCCACAAATGCAATTGCATTTACATAACAACATAAACAATAAAATATATTTCCATTCCCCAAATACTTGCATAAAATGGTCGATTGTCATTGGTAGTGTGCAACAATGTAGAGCTCAAGTTTTTAAGTTAGAGAAATCGACACATGTAGGTAGCTATTAGGGGCCAAAGTCTAGAGCATTACAGAAAATAAAAAAATAATAGGGCCATGTGTTCATCCATGGGTCTTTTCAATATGTTTGTGACATTTTATCCCTTTTTTTTCAGAGTTGTATCAATTTTCTTGTTCTTTTTTCTCAAAATTTTAAATTGTAGGAGTCTATGCATGTAGATAGCTACTAGGAGCCAAAATTTCAAAGCATTCTAACATATATAAAAAACTAAACAGCCATATGATCATATAAGGGTTTTCCAATGTGTTCCTTTCCTCTCATTATATCACTACCCCGCACCAACAAAAATAAATAAATAAATGGCCCTCCCCTTCTATTGTAGAAAATGGCCCCATAACATACCAAGAAATTTATAATTTAAAAAATTATTATAAAAATTATTTAAAATATTTTTAAAAAAAAAACTATCAGTCTTCCCTTTACTCCCCTATAAAAAAAAGATAACAACAAACAAATGTAATAAATATGATCTTTTATACTTGGGAACAAAGGGAACCCCTCTGATTCCTCAAAGGGCCAAACTGTTTTTCCCTCTTGTTTACCCCAAGAGGATGAAAAAAAAAAAATTCTTTTTAAAAAATTCTAGAAACACTTTGGATGGTCAAATTTGACCATCCATTATTCATTCATTTCAACTTTTTTTTGGGAAATTTTTTTTCTCGCGTGACTCATATACATGCTATAATAAACTCACAAAAAATTCCCAGAAAATGGAGCAAGATGACATATTGGTCTAAGTCTGCAAACACTTGCAATTTTGAAGGCTGTTCAAAACTCGAAACTTCAAAATTTCAATGGTGGCAATTTTTCATTTCTTATCCAAATGTTTTTTTTTTCCCCCCCTCAAAATGTCCAACTTGAAGCCTTTTTCAGCAGCTTCACCAAGTTGAATTTTCCAAAAATTGACATTTTATTTGAAATCTAGACATGTTTGTGAGGGTTAGTCCATTTTTTTTGAAGTGTGACAATTTTGGTCAAATGTCAATTGAAGGTTAACCCTTGCAAACCATGGGACCATGACTTTTTAGTTGAATGGAAAGAGTTTGCAAGGTAGGTGTGTGTGTGCACGCGTGCACAAGAGACGGGAAAACTCTTTTTTGGTCACATGTGGGGTTTGTCGAGAGTGGAAGTTAGTTTCCTCTTTAGAATATTAAGTTAGTTGTTAGTGAGGTTTCTTTTTGGTTTTAACAATCCCAAAAAATTTGCTAGATAGTGATTTTTTTCCTCAAAATGACCCAAAAATTTGGGTTTTTAAATTGCCAAATCTTGATAATAATATTTTTTAAATCACTAGATTTTATATTATTAAGTTTCAACAGGTAGCCAAAAAATAGAAGGATACTTAAATTTTTTTTTTACAATCATAAAATTTGATAGCCAAATGTGGCTAAATTGTCTTATGGATTATCACCACTTCAGCTACATCACAAAATTTAGACTTAAAAATTAATTAAAGAAAGCATTGGTCGTTGGTACTCGTTGTGAGTAAGTCAACTTCATCAGGCAAGCCTCACTACGAGCGTAACTTTTGGAAGAAAAATGAAATTCTTTATTCATCCATCCAAAACTACATCCAAACGCTTTAAAACTTTTTGGGCAGAAAAAAAAGAAGAAATTCCTTATTCATCCATTCCTTCCAATACTATGCCCAAGCGTTTTAAACCTTTTGGGGGAAAATAACAATAATAATAAAATCCTCCTTATTCATCCATCCAAAAAACTATACCCAAACGTTTTCTTTTTGGCGACCCTGGAACCCCCAAACGACGGTCAAACACAAAAAAACCCCCACGTCCCCAAAATCCACGTGACATGCTGTTCCTACCACGCGCCCCTATGGTTTAATCCAAGTCCCCGCCTGTTTACCGACCCCATTCCCTTGTTCATATTACGACACGTGGAAAAATGGTGGGTCCAAGGCCGAGCTGGACTCAGAATCGAGGTCCTGACCCAGATGCCAATATATTTGAGGATGTGGGCCAAGGGGCGTGTGAGAGAGAGAAAGAGAGAAAGGGCGAATGTCTTTTTATGTGTATTTTGCGCACATTGTTGTGGCGAGGAGGAGGAGGGGGCGCTCTTCTTGTGTGCCATCGCTGTTGTCGCCATGCCGATTGTTGCTGTTTGGTTCATCTTTCCCTTGGCCTGAGCTTCTCCTCACACCCGGATAACATGCTCACCACATGGTACTATTCTTTCTCTTGCATTCGATCCGCTGCATGCCTCAAAACTCCGTCTGCTGGTGCGTCAATTCTCTTTCTCCCCTTCTCTTTGCTCATTCTTTTTCTGCTTTTCCCTTTCTCCAGCTTTTCTTCCCTTTTCTCCCTCTTCTTCTTCTTCTCTGTCTCTCTTTATTATCCTCCCCCCGGGTCTCTCTGTGTGGCTATGTGTGTGTCAGTCTCTGCAATTTGCTCATGTGGCTTGGATTCTAGTCGTATGTAGATGGAACTAATGCGGTCTTGGATTTTTCCTGCGGACGTTCCTAGTGCGCTTTTACTGCACCTCTGCTTCTTGATATCTGTTTTTCTTTGTGTTTGAAATTAGCAAATCTTGTTCCTGTGAGATTCCGTCGATGTTTTCCCGGTGGAAATCAACTCCGGTTTCTGGATTTGGCGCGCTTCCGGATTTTTTTTTCTTTGCGGAGACCTTTTTTTTTTCTCTCTCTCTCTCTACGTCTCTCTGCTTTTGAGAATCGTGACCTTGCAATTCTGAATTCAAAGTGTTCAGCGAATCCTACGGATTGTAAAAATGCGGCGTTGAATCTTCGCCTGTGGATCTTAATAATATCTGCGTGAGGATCTTTTATGAGGTTTTAAGGACATGGAGACGGACGCGTATATAGTCTCCTGTCTGTCTGTGTTCTCTCCGTCTCTGTCTCTCTGTCTGCTGTTTCATACGCTTGAGAGCAATTCAGTTCATTACTCAGGGTTTATCGATTCTTCATTGCAATGTACCGTTGAATCCTAGCTCTCGAGATTGTCGTCCTTGCCAAAAGGCTGTTTTACATCAGGTTTCAAAAGACAAATGATGAGAGGTGTTGTACATCGTCTTCTCTTTCTCTCCCTTGCATCTTCTTATTTCTCTCTCTCTCTGACCATCTGTCGATGTGTCCCTTCACTTCTTGCAATGAAGTGGATTGAGAGTGGATTGAGTGTTACTGAGTGTGGATACTTTCTTGTGGAATGTGGAATTTCTCTCTTTGTTACTCTTATACTTTGGAAGTGCAATTGTGGGGGATTGATATCCAGGACTGTACGTTTTGAATTTTCCATCTTTGACTTGTGAATGTATTTTGGCATGCTAGAGGCATGACCGTGAGATACCTAGGGAGACAGACCCTATGTCTTGCTCTTACTCACATGCAGTTCTTGCTGTTGATTGGATGCAGCAATCCATCAAGGTGCTGCTATGAAAACATGTTTACTTTGAATGTGAGGTTTCTCTGTCTTTTTCCTCAAATCTTAATTGGATTATTAAACACCTGATATTATTAGTCTTGGGGTTTGGCATGGATTGAGAAGGCAGCAATGGGGATGAGGAAGTGGGAAAGATCAAATGAGGGTCAGGAAGCAGGCAGCACAGGTACTGAGGAGGAGGGTGTGACAAAACAGAGCGGACAGTGTGGCCATGGATGAGAGGCTATGGTGTGATTTGCGAGAGGAGCTTGTAGACAGAGTCCTGGCCCGCCTGCCTGTGGACAGCTTCTTCCGATTACGTGTGGTCTGCAAAAGATGGAATGCAATAATGTTCTCCCCTGGCTTTCTTGCAGATTGCTCACAGGTCCGTGCTCTTCTTTCTTTCTTCTTTTTGTCTGCTGCAACCTCAAGAAATGGCCTATTTTTCCAGTAATCCTATGATCCCTCCCCTGACTTACCTGCAAATTGCCTCATCTGTTCTTCAACTTGTAATCAGAGTTCTTGTTAATCTCTCTGTGTACCTTATATCTACAATTGCATTCCTACTTAATATCTTAGTGAGTATACATATTAAGATAATACATAGGAATGCAAAACCATCAGCTAAGTTATCTGACACTGCCTTTTTGCTTTTGCAACCATGACATTTTTTATGTACACCTGCATCAGCAACCGTTTCCATTTCTGTACACAGAGTAAAGTTAAATCCTAAAGCCTTGGAAGGTTTAAGCTACATGTCTATCAGACAGTGCCTCAAGTTTGTTTTAGCTTACTGCTTGAATGGAGTTACTGTCAGCATGTGTTCTGGAGGACCATAGGCTCTGAGACACTGTGGAGACCTGAATTTTCTGCATTGGCAACCATGTAAAGTGCAGGTTTCGAGCAGTGTAGGGCACTATTTTATCAAGGCTGACCGGCGTGCAGATAGAGCGCTGTTAGGCTACAGCACAACACTGGCCAAATGGCACCGAATTGCATTTGATTTTCTACCAATGCAGATCCAACCAGCTGCCTCAGCTGGTGGATTGGTATGTTTGGTGGCTGATTACCAGCCCTTTGCACTCTTTGTGTGTAACCCCATTACCAAACTGGCAAGACAGCTTCCTCCCCGGATTTGCAAACGAAGGCCAAGGATTGTGTGCATGGTTGTGGATAGGTTGAACAAGGCTTACAAGATTATTGCGGCTGGGGGCTATCGCACCGATGATGATCGCTGGACTACTGAAGTTTTTGACTCTGTCACCAGTTGCTGGAGAGTCTCCGGCAGCCTCCTGCAGGACGAACTCACTAAACGGCCTATCTGTTGCAGGTTTCTCTCTTTCTATTGGTTGCTGTCCCTGTGCCTGGATGCTTGTGGCAGATAGAGGGACCCTCAATCAGATTCAATGCCCCTGTCATGCACTAGGGGTTTTAGTAGGTGATTACCAGTAGGCTCTTGCAGGTATTATCTAAACAAACCAGACCATCTCTGCCAGTCCTGCAATTGCATGGTGACTTGGATTTGTTAGTAGCTTCTGCAGAATGTCAAAGCAGTAGACTGTTTGTTTTGAGTGACTGGTTTTTGAGGTCTGTGCATTCTGGTCCTCCACTTTTCAAATGCCTGAATTCACTATGGTGTTGGATCTGTGGCCCTGGTAAAGAGATTTGTGAAGTTAGATGCAATTCCTGGTCACCACTACATCCTTCTACTACCATTGATCTAAGTGGCAGTGTCGGGTAAATTGTGGTGGCTGCCTGCAGGGGTTCACTGTATTGTTTGACATGTGGGCCAAATAGTGGGTTATTGGTGTTTAATATCAGGGATGAAGTTTGGTCACGAGTGAAGACACAACGCATGCCTGGGAATGTGAAGTCACGACAGCTCTTTGAGTGCAAGGGGCGTATTGGAATAGTGGGAAAAGCATCAAGGAATCAAACCCTGGGGCTGTGTGTGTGGCTGCTGGAGTTGAAGACTATGAAGTGGGTGGAGCAAGGACGAATGCCACCAGACATGTATGACCGATTGTACAAAAAGTGGCCTTGTGACAGCATGTACTGTGCTGGTCACGGAGACACCATCTTCTTCACACGTTTCTTCTCACCTCTTGGCCTGACCTTCAGTGTCTCAAAGAACCAATGGGACTGGGTTCCTCCATTCCCACTGCTCCGTGACATCTCATTGAATGTTCCTCGCCCAAGGAACTGGTCAGTCTTCCAGCATGAACTCGATGGCTTTTCTTTCGAACCTAGGTTAGATGCTACCCCTTTTTACAAAGGCTAGAGACATTGTTGTCAGGTAGAATTTGCCATTGCATCATTCAGCCTCCACGAATTGGTGTGTTGTTTCATGCCCCCTCGCTCACATAATTTTTGTTGTCATCAAAACCATTTCATTTCTCCCATCAGTCTCCCTTTGTTGGGGAGTTTTGCAAAACTATCTCTCCTTGCACCATAAAATTGGTGCTTATTGTGGGAGAGACATGCAAATGCATGAAGATAGAAACACTGGGCAGAGGAATTCTATATCCATTATGCACCTTGCCCCCCTCAGTACTCATTCCTCTGCATCCATGTGAGACCTGTTTTACATGACAAAAACTGTGAAAAGCCAACATGTTAGCACAAAAGCCTGAATTTTTGCCAAACCTGTCTTGCACTGTAACATAAACATAGTCACATCTATTGGATCAATTGCAAAGAATTCCATGCAAGGTTTGTAAAACTCAAAGAAATCGACTCATAAAAACCAGTTTAAGCAGCATATTTCCAAGTGATCAGATAGAGTTAATGTAAGTTACTGTGGCCTTGAACGTCTTGAGACCAATTCCAGTTGTGAACCTTTTTCCTTGCTTACTACTTCTGCAACTGCTGCATAGGCTCATTAGAGCTGAATGATATGCACAATAAGCTTCAAGAGATCATTTCAGTCGTTATGGTGCTCTTGAAGAAATGCAACAAATGGAAACTGGAGATATGGCCTAAATCATGGATGCCCAAAATCACCTTCATTGGCCAATTGTTAACATGGTTGTATTCTTCACATGACTAGTGCACTTGTAAAAGGCTTCATTCTTGGTAGGCATATAATTGCCCCTTAAACAGCTCCACTAACCTTATTTCCGAAAGCTCCTCCATTGAAACAAAGTTCATCCCATTTCATTCAACTTGGAGGGTTGTAAGAAAACAACAATGTGGTGTACATCCTTTTGCCTCTTAAATGTATCTAGCTTTTTTGATTTCTACATTTGATTAATTATCATATTTTTGTAGAAATTATTGCATTTTGCATGCTTCACTTTCAGTTATTCCTGAACTAACATTTAAGTTCCATATGTTTATAGTTTAGGGGAGTTTCCAAATTATATGGTGCCCAAGGTTGAAACTTGAAACCAGAGTTGGACTGGTATTTGTCAGTTGGTGACCTTTTTTCGATAATGTGAAAAAATTGTTTTTGGTGTTTTCTATCACCATATTTTGAAGAAAAAAATCAGAACAGTTGCCAGATTTGTATATCACGTTCTGGTACATAGCCAACAATATAAAAAGGATGCTTAGATCTCTTTACTTTGATAATTGATTTCTAGCCAAATTTGGCTAAACCTTTCTGTGGATGATCACCACCTTAGCTACATCACAAAATCATTAAAAAAACATTGGGGACTGGGTATTTCTAAAGCTTTTATACAAGCATGGTTGTGATATTGGGTGTTTGTAAAAGCTTTCATACTTGCCCGCTTGGTTTTGTTATTAGGTCCAAAATTGATTTTTTCTTGGTGTGAAGTATGTATTAACTTGGGATTGAAATTTGTATATGGCATATATATACTTGGTATTACATCAAGTCTCTCTTGGTTTGGCATTAATATAAGGCTTCAAGTTATCCAACCTAATAGGGTCATGGATACCGATGTTGAATATCAAGTGTCGGCCTATATACATTGATCCAACATTGTAAAAATTATATGACACATTTGATTTTTTATAACTATGATTGATTTTCATCATTCTTTGTAAAACTTGTCACTAAAGGAAAGGGTAATGTTATCAACGTTAAGTATGAAATAAAGTTGCTAAAAAGATTCAAAAAATATGCTTTGAAATTTTTAGAACATTTAGTTGATGAAAGCTTCTAAACAACTTAATCAAAAGAGCTTTTTACAAAGCCTAGTTGGTAGAAGGTTCTAAAAGGTTTTAAGTTGACAAAAGTTTTTAAAGGGCTTAGTCGACAAAAGCTTCTAGAAAGTTAGTTGATAAAAGTTTTTAAAATATTTGGTTGGGAAAGAAAGTTAATCAATAAAAGTTTTTAGAAGACTTAGTTGGTGTAAATTTTAAAAAGATTCATAAACTTTTAAAAGGTTTCATGGGAAGTAGAGGTTCCAAAAGCATCACATATTAGTGTGGTTGACACAAGTTTGGTCTATGATTCCATTTCTATTTTAAGTTTAACTTGCATCATATTTTGTTCAACCAGTAAAGACTCTTAATTTTTGTTCATTGCAAAATCCTCTATGTTGTCAAGTTCATATTGTTTTTCTTTATGTTTTTGTTTTGTCCTTAACACTTTGACTGATGCTTGTGACCCTCATATATTCAATTTGAAAACAAACTAAGCACTTGAAATATCCAATTTGAATAAACTCAAACTTGAAGTTACATATCCACAAAATTTGAATCTATAATTAAAAAAAGTGTTCTAAATATGTCTATATATTTGTATTTACCTATGAACTTGCTTACTAACCTACTTTCACATCCCTCTACCCTTTTTCATCCCTTCACCGCATTGTTGCCCCCTAACATAATTTGTAGAAAAAATGATTTTTCTTGAATGAAATATAAGATTGATTTAAAGAATCTTATTGCATTTTCTTCTTTCTTGCACTTTCCTATTGGATTGGGAAAGTTCGATTTTGTGGAGAATGATTTTTTGGGTTTTTTTAGCATGCAACAATTGATGATTGCAACAACCATCATATCTTGCTATTGTTTCTTCTTGTGCCAATTTTATCACAAGGATGATCATTATGTAAAAAAATGCATCTATATGTGTTTTTTACAACTATAATTCCTACTATCAAGTTTTAGGCGTTATAATCCCAAAGAGAAGATTTTTGGTGCAAATTGCAATTACCTTACTTGATTTTGTGTCAAAATAAGAAGACTTTTCAATGCACATATGTTGCCACATAAATCAATATGTGTTTTCTCATTGTAGGGTTTAAAATTTTCATAGTTGGAAGTTCCACCCACAAACTTTTATTTGGGGTTTTGAAAGTTTGAATGCAATTTAATAAACATATGCACATTGATGTTTAACTCATTGTGTGTAATAAATAAGTTTAGATGATGTTTAGGAAAATGTGTGCAATATGCATACTTCATGTCACAAAAATCTTGAAGGAGAAACCTAACAAGTTTGAAGAGTTTATAATTTAAATGGGTTTATGATGAGTAAGAAAATTTGCATATGCTTTGGTCAATTGTTGTCCCTTTGTTTAGGTCACTATGCAGTAGTGTTGTCTTTAAGCATGTTTATGTCACAAGATCATATAAGTGGTTTCTTTAAACTTGGGTGAGGCAAGGGGGGAGTGGCATGGTAAAATAAACAATTTGTGATCCTTACATTCTACTTCTAGCATAAATGAAAAGTAGCCATAAAGTAGGATTTGATATAAGAAATTTATGAATTTTAATTATTTCAATGATGGATATGAACATGATCTTTAACTTTATATTAATGATGTTGAAAAACCAAATGTTTAATATGCATTTAAGTAAAAATTTCAAAAGTATAAGCAATTTTTTCTATTATTTAGGTTGTCCAAACTTTATAAAATATATTGGAGGTAGATGAAATATTTTTTTCCATCTTCACATTAATAGTGCTATAAAATGTACTTGTATGCGTTGAAATTTTGCACAATATAATCAAAACATATTAAACTTTTAAGATGAAAAAAGACTTAAAACACAATTTGACCATCAAATTTCAAACATACTTATTATTTACTTTTATTATGCTAAAGTTTTGCAAATTTTGTAATTAACCTCCTATAAACTCAAAGAAAATCACCATGCTTTCATAATGTTATTTAAAATTTTCGATTTACTTTCTTCTACTTGTGTACAAAATTAGACCCATTTTAGATTGCATTTTGTATATTATTATTTTTTGTTTATTTTACCATGTTTTCATTTGAATTTTTGCAAATCGTTTGATTACTGGGCTTTGAGTTTTTAGTTATTAGTAGATTTGAACATCAAAGGAAGAAAAAAAATCCTAGTAAAAATAGATTTTGGCAACACATCATCCTCATCAAGCTATCAAATGTTCAATCTACACTAAAACTAAAATTGCTCACAATTTAGACTGTAAATGTTGTTGATATGAGATTGGTGATTGTCCCACTTCCATATAACATTGAGTCAAATTGAGTTGAAGAGAATCTTTTTTGTTAAAATTGTTAATCTTTTCATATGTGCAAAATCCTCACATTCAAAATTCTTTTCAAATTATGAAGGTTATGTTAATGAACAAGCATTTGGAGCATACAAATTGCATCAAAATCAAAGTGATTTTTATGGCCTTCATACATCATTCTACTTGAAAAAAAAAGCCTACACACAATTTGAAGTATCTAATCTAAATCAACTCACCTCTTAAAGTTATTTGTATGCATAAAAGTTGAACTTCGAAAAAATGGACCCTATGAAGGATCCAAATTGTTTGATTAATGAACATTGAATTTCAACAAAATTGCAATTCCCTAATAACTAAATGTAATCAAACATCATACACAAACATTAAACTTTAAAAAGAAAGGGAGCCCATGTAGGTTCCCCATTAAAACAACAAGCAACTTAGATTGAAGATTGTGATTTTGTGATTCACAAGCAATGATTTGGAAAAAAAAAAGTTTGCCTTTGAAAGTCCAATAACCATGAACTGAAACATGCATTCACAAATGAACATCATGAAGTGTGCCATGTATGTTTGATTGAAGCAGCAATCAATCAAAAATATTTTTAAGGTTACTACAAAAGTGACAACAAACATGATTGCAATTACATGGGCAATGGTTTTATTCATCTTTAAAGTGACCATGCTCTTGAAGCTCATCTTCATGTTCAAATCTTTTGAAGCAAATAATTAGTCACATTTTTTTCAATGAGAAAACAATTAGTGCACGCATTGTCAAGTCAATTTTTGTAAATCATGACTAAAATATTCAGGTTATCAAGCCATGATTGACAACACCCTAAGTTGATCAACACACCAACAATGGAAAAATTGCATTTGAATCAATTTGGTTTTTTCAAGATTTTGAAATTTTGTTATGTTAAAAACCAAACATTAATGAATTGGGATTTGTGTTTCTTAATCCACCTAGAGAGAGGACTCTTCATATTGAAACAAAAATTTGCCAAAACAAAGACATTTCAATAAAACAACTCATATTTCAATAAACCTTCATTGGTTTTTTCGATGTATGCAAAACACCAAACAAGGATTCATCTGTAACAAGTGGTTGTGCAAGAGGTGTATCTAGACGACTAGGGTTCTTGAACACCACAAGTAACATGGGAATCAATTAATTTGTACCTTGTCCATCCATTACAACCTAAGTTTTGTGCTTCTACATTAGGCTTTTCATACATTTCAAGCTTTTGAATTTAAGGTCTAACATGAACACTAACATGTTGTGCCCATGTATCAAATGTAACACAAAAATAAAAAAATGGTTGTAAGACATGAAGTTCCATAACCATCATTCTAACGTATAAAATTTCAAGTTCTACACCAAATTCCCCATAAATCAAAGGTGGAATTGTTCATGAATTGTATTTACCTTGAAGATTGAAACAAATGGAACTTGGAGCATGTAGGGTGTTAGACAACAACTAGTACCCCTAGTTTGAATCATAGTACAAAGTTTAACTATAATGTTTTGAATGTTGATTCACTATTTGATTAATAATTGAAGTTAGATTAGAAGGAACTCAAGCTTGCAAATGGAGGGATGGTTGATTGTAATTTAAATTGTGATGGTGTAAACATATTCCAATGTTTATTGGAAAGGCATAGCTTTTGAGATAAACTAGGTAATTTTATTAGGAAAATTCAATTTTCATGGAGGCAAACTAGCCTTAGTGCATGCATTTCATGACAAAATTTACATCCCATAATTTGATAATGGAAATTGTGTGAAATTGGTTTTATGTAAGTTTGTAGTTTTTCCACATGGATGTTGTGCACCTAAAACACATATGAAGCACAAATAAGTAGAATGAATTTTTTTTTGTCAAACATGAAAATGGATGAATTTTTCCATTCTACTTATATGTGTTTCAAATGTATTTTAGACACATGACATTCATTGTGAAAACATCATGGCCTTCATTGAGTTTATGGTATGTAACTTGAATAATTTTTTTGAAGAACTTTAATATAATAAAAATAGGTAACAATTTTTTAAAAAATTTATTAGTTTAAATGTGTGTTTTGCATACATTTAATTAGAAACTGGATATATTTTGCTTATAATATGAAAAAGTTGAAAGTCCACAGGTACATTTTAGGTGCACATTAATTTGAAAGTAGAAAAAATCAAATATTTCATCTACTTATAATTTATTTTACATAGTTGCGACATTGTTTGAATTTTGATGATTCTACTTAAATTTATTTTAAACATGTGATTCTTAAATATAGTGAACAAAGATAGAGAACATGTTCATATCAATTATAAAACTAAGTAATATTTGTAAGTTCAATATATTAAGGCTTACTTGATGGCTACTTCTCGTTTATACTACAAGGAAATGAGTAGTTTGTTTTACCATGTTTTGACCCCTTTGCTCAATTACTTTGTTCATGTGATCTTTTTGAAAGGTGAACTTGGTTTCTTTCAAAGAGATGTCCTTCATGTTTTGATAAATTTTACCTTCATTTGTGTTGCATACTCACAAATTTTGGACATGATCACATGTTCAAAACACACACTTGAATAAGGTTTCTAGGTGAAAGCATGGTAAAATGGACAATCAATGTACTTTGCAACATAAATGGAAAGTAGCCATAAAGTATAACTTGATATTTTGAACTTAAAAAATACTATTTGATTTAATGATTAATATGATTTTAAAAAAATCTCTATTACAATTATATTTAAGAGCAACATATTTTAAATAAATTTAATTAAATTCATTGAAATTCAAAAAAATGTCAAAACTTTTCAAAATACATGCAAATAGATTAAATATACTATTTTTTCTACTTTCAAGTTAATGGAGGCTTAGAAGATGCTTATGTGCTTTCAAATTGTGCATATTGTAATCATAATAACATTGAACTTCTAATGTAAAAATAACTTTGGACATCATATTGACCAATAAATTTTTAAGTTACTTGTTAACTATTATTATTATTATTTCAAAATGTTTATTCAACTTACCACAAACTCAATGGAGGCCATGATGGTTTTATATTTTTAGTGACAACAAATTTTAATTTATTTTCTTATGTGTATGTCAAAAATTATAAATTAAAATTTGGGTAGATGACTTTCATGTTTATTTTACCATGCTTTTTCCCTTCCCCAATTGGAGCACATCAAACAAACAAATTTTGTGATAAGGTAGAATTCAAGGTAAGCAAGTTCTTGCCTTCATCTTAATTCGTTCAAGAAATCACTTCATTGTCAATTAGAACTCAACCATAAAAGGCTTCATTATCTTCATTAAGGGTGGTCTTTGTAGCCCTAAATAAATAAATTATAACATGGCAAGGAACCCAATTGCAATTTAGGAAATTCATGATTCTAAAGCAAATGTGTCAAAATCCATTTGATACATCCACAAGTCAAAGGTCACACTAATTGTCTCACATTATGCCAAATCAAGAAAAACATTGATGTCCATAGTCTTAGCAAACATGAGAGGGATGCCTTATGTGACAGGTCGATTATACAAAGAGAAATGAACTTTATCATTTTGCAACGTTACCAAACCTTGTCACCAAGGACATTCCACCATAAATGAAATTTTGTATCTTTGTGCAACAAATAACACCAAGCCTTCAATGAAGTGTAGTTGCACTAGATTAAAGTTCTTCTACGGTTGTTAGATTTCAATTCAAAAAAACTAGTGATGATATAAGGTGTAACTCCCTTGTGGTTATTAGTCTTTTAAAGTTAAGACTAGCAAGCTCCTCTCCATATTTTTTATTGAATTTTATTTAATGATGAACATTCCATGTTTGTTGTCAATATGTTTTTTCACAAAGGTAATCATGTGTTGAGGATTTTTTGTGACAAGTCCTTTGTGGCATTAAACTTGGTGGGGGTAGCAAATGACACATTCCATGGTCTAGTTCACATCTAGCATGATCTATTCAATATTATTATTAATTAAAAAACCCCCTGACAATAACAATGTGGTAATGAATAAACAACTCATTGTGTAATGGTTTTGCCCATTGTTATATGTCAAGCAAATGAACATTATAGGCAATGAAATTGTGGGACATGGTTAGGTAATTTAAATGCAAAATGAATAGGTTTATGATCTATCCAAAAAACCTATGTCGTTCTTGATATGCATTGTTTTGATGGGTTGTTTGACCAAATGTGATCTAGTTGTGAACCATATATTGTTGTGTTTTCTTGAAATTGAAGTTTCATTTTATTGATAGTCATAAACTCAAATAAATGCCTTACTTCTAAAGTTTGTTTTTTTAGTACATCCACATTAAAATCCCCTAAAACAATTATTGGACAAATAGTGGGAGATTTTGATATTAGTTTTTGAAGTGTAGATAAAAAAATTGTTAAAGAGAAAGATGGGGGTTTATAAATTGCAATTTTGTGAACTACTCAATGAGTGTTGGTATTGAAGGATGCAACTATGAATCCTGATCCAAACATAGTTACAAATTCACATGAATCAAATACAATACTTCTAGCATACAATAACATGGTTCCTTGACTTCCGTATGTAACAATTGACTTGTATTTTGAGTGATTTGAATATTGATGTGAAGATTTATTTTGAGTTTTGACTTTATTTTCATTCAAGCATAGAATATGAGATGTTTGCAAATTGTGATTCATTTCAATATTTTGAAAATGAACCGATAGGGATCTTGTGTTCAATGATTGAATTATTGTGTGTGTTTGTCTAAAAGGTTGCAAATATGGTACACACAATTGCCATTGAATTGTTATTTTTAAACATTGCATTTCATTTGAAACACATTTGTCAATTAAAAAAATTATTTCAACTAAAAATGCAAGTAAATACAATTTTTTTTTTCCTCTTACGTGAGATAATGTTGTTTGTGATGTAAACATTTGGAGGCGAATGTAAACATGTGTGATTTAGTAATGTAATGTTTGTAAGATTGTGGGTTGTAGTTCAAAATGTGTTGAGGACTTTAATAAATTGGTCATCAGTTTGATGCATGACCTGGGTGAGTTCAAAATAATGAATGCAAACTATGAACTTTGGAAATTGGAAACTAAAAATTTAAAGTTTGAAATAAAAAAAATTGAAGTCTGAAATTTGAAAATTGAAAATCTGTAGTTTGAAATCTAACATCTGAAATGTAAAGTTTGAAATTTGAAGTTTTGAAAATTGGAAAACTAAAAATCTAATGTTTGAGATCTGAAAATTTGCAATTGGAAATTTAAAATCTAAAAAAATAAAAATTGAAATTAGATAAATTGTAAATTAGTGAAGTTTGAAAAACCACAACGTGAAATTCTTTAATATTGTCAATCAAGTTTTTTGACAAGATTTTTACACGCTAACGAGTTCTTATCATGGTGCAATTTTGCATATTTGATGAGGTCCCCAATAGGATTCAATGAAAGGGATCCGTGAGTTTTGATGTTCGACAACTTCTAAATAATCTCAATGTGATTCACATGCAGTAATTTAAGAAGGGCCTCTTCGTTAATATCAACAATTGCTTTAATCCACTTAGATTTCATGATCACATCTACTGGTTCATCAAGTGAGCGAATACAACCTTTCAAGTTCCCGATCAAAACACATGTATTGGTTACCTTACAACTGTTGCAATAAAAGAGATCGTTATCTTGCTTTGATATTTTAGCCAAGTGACATGTTTCGCAAACCCATTTGAATAGGCAATGTTGATTTGGGGATAAACAAATATCTAGCCACCTACATTTCACCAAAAGATGTGCAATGTTAGTTTATCGCCACAAGCTTAATAGCAACACCTACAATCTACTTGGAGATGTTAAGGTCAACAATCTTTCAAAGAAAAATACATGATAAATTTGCACACAAATGCAATTTGCTACTTGATAAATAAGGTTATTTTCATACCTTTGTTGTGACGAGTCGAACACCAAGCCCGTTGTAAAGTATGTGCAATAGAGTCAATCGCATAATTAAGTCTTCATTGATAACTGGTGTAAAATTGTTACTGGATTTGTTTAGTACTGAACTACACCTACTAATGTTGCACACATGTTTTTACCAAAGTTAATGTGGGAGCTTCAGTGCGAAATTGTTGAGCCAAAAAATCGTACTCCTTATGAAACATTGGTTGGAAACTTATTTGCACACGTTGCAAGGTGCATGGAGATTCAAGATTTTATATGGCGAAGAACAAACAAATAATATGCAAGATATATAATGTCAAAAAGTTTGAATATAAGCCATTTGGACATTTTTCGAAGAATTTCCATCCGCTACAATGAGTTCAAAACATTCGTCTACTTTTCCTTGGAATTGTATAACAACAATGACAATTGATGTTGCCGCCCACTTGTCGTGAATCCTTTTATTGAAAAATGCAATAGTGTCTACATGAAAAAAATGCAAACTATAATCAAGTTTATCGAAAATCAATACCTCAATTGAAATTATCAACTGCAAGGAGAGATCAAGATCTCCCCTTTCGAATTTTGCCCTTGTTTAGAAAATGAAAATTTTTCAATCCTCAAATGATTCCCTTTTATGAACTTGACTTTGTGAAAATTGATAAGGGAACCTCCAATTGTAACAATAACAATACATAAACCATGAATATCTATCACATCTACATGCAAATAATTGTAAGGAACAATCTTGTCATAGTTCCCATATCTATTCATGACAAAACAATCAAAATTTATGTTTTTAATTTTTGAGTCCAAATTGTTGATGACAACAATTGCATGGCTTGTTCTTGTTAACACTTGCCATGTTAATAAAGAAAAATGTAAAGCAAGTCTAAACAATGTAATATGCAACAAAGACAACTTGCAAGTGGACTACTTAAAGAATGTGCACACAAATTGAGAGAGGAAAATAAATAATAACAAACAAAGCAAAACTCAATGAAACAAATGACATGAAAAAAACTAGAAGCTAAATAGGAGTTGTGTGCATCATATGTGCGTCTGCAAAGTAACATATAAACAAAAGTTTTTTTATTGTTACACAAATTTGATTATTCAACTTCTAGGGCATATTAATGTTTTAAATCCAAGAGGTATAGGGTATAATGTTTAAGAGTTATAGGGTATAAGGTTTAAAAGGTACAAGGTATATGGTTTAGAGTTATTCCTATTGTGTTGCTAATTGGAATTGTTATTTTTTTGTTTTGTTGCCTGGAGTTACTATTGGATATGGAATGTTGTTGGATCTATTGTAGTGTTTTTGCTATTGGAGTTGTTGTAATTGTTGTGCAGTAGTGCTGGTTGGTTGTTGTTGTTATAGTTATTTCCAATTTTTTTTTAATTTCTTGAACTATTGTATCAAAATTTGTAACAACACCCAAAAACAAATATGAAGCAATGACAATTAAAACTAGATGATTAGAGCTCATGGGCAATCAAACTACCCAATTACTTCATCAACTCCTAACAATGGTGTAGATAATAATACAAATCCACCCTAAATTTTGGTTAAATTAACAAAATCTGCATCCTGAGTTTCTATCACATTTCCAGAAGCAACAACAAAACTTAGTCATTATGTTGGATAGCACTCATAAACTCCAAATATTGAAGGTCACATTCCTCTCAATGGAAATCTAGTGAATAAATGTAGAAGAATGGACAGTGTAAAAGAAAAACCAAAAGGAAACAACTATATTATCCAGTTGTAGAAATTGAACAAAAATCCACACCATTGAACATGAACATAATTCAATATACCTTGCTCACTGGCAGTGTATTCCCAAAGGTTTTGATCAAATAAAAAAATGGCTTGAATGATAGTTCCCCATTCTCCTTTTTTTTTTTTCACTAGGTTCTATAATAAAATTGAATACTAGCCAACAACCCCTATATTAAGGAGAACAAAAGGATTCACACATCAATACTTCCTCCACCATGCAGCAAAATGAACACAAAACATCTCACAAAAGGAGATGACATTTTCCCACTAACATAATCCAAAACAAATCAAACCCCAAAATCAAAAGGCAATTATAAAAACAAGACACCAAAACCTCTAAGATGCATATGAGGCAAAACAACAATTAATGATATTTCTAATACACTGATGAAATGACAACCTCTTTAAAGGAGGGGTCAAATTTCCTTCATTTCAAATCACCTTTATAGGATGACCAATTGAATAGCTAACACCATCAACTTGTTGAATAATTAACAATTAGTTGACCACCTTTTCAAACACATACATCTTCATATATTTATTTTATAACAATTGACACAATTTGTTCACTCTAGATATGATATTTAGATCTCAAAGACATTATCTATTTTAGTTGCATGATTCTAAAAGCTTATGAACAGACACTAGACACAATAAACTAACTAGTTAGTGTGAACATTAGCAGCAAGGTAAGGCCTGAAGTGTGCATCAGGACTTCTATGCGATTGCTTGTCAATGGCAAAATTAGAATGTAATGTAATGAGATTATGAAACCTTGGCAACTAATCAATCTACTTTTAATTAAATAGCACATGTGTACATGACCCTACCTAGGGTCTTGAACATGTTTTCAATACTTGGAAAAACTTGTACATTTACAATCCAATAACATGTATATCTATAATTCTAGTAGCAAACACCAATGATAAATGTGATGAACACCAATTCCAAATCAAATGTAAAATAATCACAAATTCACTTACATAAACTAGTTACATGCTTATATTTTGGCACCATTTACACTTCATTAGAGTAGGGTGCTTGTATTTTCAAGTGCACCTATTTCTTCAAAATTTTCTATGTATTATAACTTGCAGAGATGGGGGTCTAGAAACCTAAGCGATTGCTACATGCCTGTTCTATAGTTGAAGCCATTTTAGTGGCATCAAGATCGACATTGCAAACATTTGCAAACATTCGCATGTGCTTCATGCTGTACTATGTGAATGGCCCACAATGTGACTCAAAGGTGTGTGCCTGCATTCAAAATGTTCCAAAATAAGGAAGAAATACAAAGATTCAGTTAAGATATGCACCACATGAAAATTAAGAAAAAAGATAAAAATTTGGTTAGGACATACATCGCATGGGAAGAGGTATTGCAAATGTAGCAGGAACAACAAATATGAAAACTAGGAATATCACATTGAGAATAAGCCATAAGGTTTGATTCAGTTGAAGCATTTAGACCAAAAAGATAAGGGATTAAACTAGATGAGCTTGAAACAAAACACTATCAAGATGGTGCTACTCATCAAGTGTTACCAAATGACATCAAGTAGGAAGTAGTTCACGAGGGCTTTGGTCAATGTAAATATAGACAAATTTCAGCTACCCCCCAAGTTCAATTACCCCCCAAGCATGTCATCAATGAGCACATACCTTTTTTTAATGATATCATGTCTTTTCTGGTTACTGAAATCTACATTTGAAAGGTTCAGGTGAAAAAAATAACACACTAATGAAGCACTACAATTGCTACAAGATTTGTTACTTATCACATCATGGGCGGCATGGGAGAAATCAAAATTTCATTTTTTGGAACATATGGAGGAGTAAAACCACCACCCATTGTCTCTTCATCTAAAATCAAACTTGCATGAAACCATCATAATCATGTTTCCTACCCTCAAATAACATGCACCTTATGCTCCATGAGTATATCCACCAAGATCCACTTGGGAAATTCTCCATTTCACCTTTTGAAAATAAATAGGGAAGCAAGTGAAAACAAATCAATGCAAATTACACACCACAATGAAAGTATGAAAAAGTCCTCCAACAGTTTGGTGATAAAGAAAAAATAAAAATCCACCAAAGTTCAAAAAAGTCCATCAAAGCATGTCATCTCTCACAACCATTGAAATTATGGTAAAAGGGGTGGTGGTTCCGTTGCTCCTGCCACTGTTTTAAGGTTTCATCGAAAACCTAATGTACTTAGGGTTACATCTACCCAAACATGGAAAATTACATCCATGTGAAAATTTTCATTATTTGAACACTTGTCATCTCCAGATTGGCCAACGAGTGAGCGAATTTTTTATCCCCAAATCCAAATCCTACACAGATGCATAGTCTTTTCCCTATGGGCATAACCAACAAATGAAAGCCTTCAAATTGCTTCCAATTGTTGGAATTGTATATCTAAATAACTTCCCCTTACAAAAATCATCTCTTCATGAATTTAAAAATTTTGTAACATATAATTGTCTAGAAACCATGTCTAAGTTTCTACAACCTCAACATCCCACAAATCATTAATATTCAAGAATTCATTTCATCCACAAATCATTAGTATTCAAAAACTCATTTGTAAGTTTTACCATTTCATGATTCCATGAAAAAATCAACCATGTAACATAAATTGCTACCTTGACCCTTTTTAACACCTTCTCTTCATCCAAGACATAGGATTTTTAACCCAAAATGCTTATCACCAACAAAGTAATGGAACATCACAACAATATACCAACCACTAAACTAACATAATGATAAACAAATAGATAAGCATTGGACTCAAATTTTAAACTACTAATATGAACATGAAGTTTGGATTTAAAAGCTCAAATAATTTGGATTTTTAAAACTAAAGTTCACAAACCAAATTTATAGTCCAAGGTTCAAATTTAGCAACTTGAATCCATAACTCTTCCCAAGCTCACATCGAACATTCATCTACTAAACAATTTCAAGAAAGATGCATGTACCTTATTAAGGTTTAGTTTATAAGTTTGAAATATGCACCATGTTGCTAATATTGAAACATTGTCTTCAATAAGTGTAGTGCATTTATTTCATACCATGTTGAAGAACATTTTAAAATCTTGAGGGTGCATTTGGACTCCTAAATATGCACTATGCACCCTACATTAATACATGTGAAACAACCTTGAAAACAAGTGTATAACATTATCAATCGTAGTGGGTGCAAGATTGCTAAGAGGGATTTAATATGAATAAAAGTAGAGAAACTATTGCACATTGGATTGATCCCCTCTTAAACACAATATCTTAAAAAATAAAGACTTAATTACTAAGATTTCCACATACCTTTGTTGAAATTTGAGTTGATAGCTAAGCTCAATGAGTATACCAGCCCAACCTTGGTCAAGTGGGGCTTAACCTATATTTGGCTTGTAAAACCTTGGATGTTTTTGGAAATCATATATGGAAGGCACCTTATATACATGAATAATTTATTTTCAAAGCGTGGAAATGCCTTACATCTAAATAGTAGGTGTAAAATGTCTTTGGCCATGGTGAAGATCAACATCTATGTTGGTACCTTCACCTTCTTGAGTAAGGATTCCTAGAGCTAATAAAACCAAGGAAATGTTAAATTTGGAGTCAAAGTTCCTAAGTTATCCAAGGATGGAATATTTACAATGTTTAGAAGCAACCCCAAAGACATCAGTTCTTTTCTCTCAAACCATGAGAACCAAAGCTTTGAATGCCCTGGGATCACATGTTGAAACTTGCTCTCTCGTGGTCTTGGTATCTTTGATCTTGAATAGATGGTGGATAAGAAAGAGTTTCCCTCCTATGAACCTTTTTCTTTTGAATTCTATGATAAAGCCAAAGTGATGACCATCCATAAGAAGATTTAGCCAAATTTGGGTATAGATCAGATACCAAAGGGGGAAAAGAAAAGCGCATCCTTTTAAATATTTTTTTCATTACTTAGTAGAACCAAATATAAAAATCTGGCAATTTTTTCTTTTCTTTTTTTCTTTCTTCTTCTTTTAATTAATTAATTATTATTTTTTGACTCTTGTGGTTGAGACCCCCCCAAAAAACACTTCATTTTCAAAATTTTCATTTACTTTTTTTTTTCTTTTTGATGAAATTTTGCCAGTAAAAAAAATGGTTGCTTTCTATGAAACCATGAGCCAATAAACTTGAAGCTTGAGGGAGGATCACATACCTATTGGAACTTGTTTTGTTGTCTTGGTATCATATTGCAGAATCCATGCTAACTTATGTCAGGATTTTGTCCTATATATACATATATATGGTGTCTTATATTATGGAGCTTCAGCTCATGCATGATGATACATCCTTCTAAAGCATTTCACTGTTTTTAAACTCTAGTTGCCACCAGGTGCCTTAAGTGAGCCACAACACCCACCAGTGCACCATGGAGGACTGATGATATGGGGCCATGAAACCCTATTTGATTATATTCCTCTCCCATAGCTAACCATGGTAGTTAGTTATGTACTAAACATCCACATGTATCTACCTACCTAGTAGTCACCAAGTGCCTTCCTTTCTTACCTACCAACATAGTAACCATTTATATTATCTACCTCCTAGCCTATGATACTTACCCTCTTATCTAGGCAATGCAAGGTGAAAGTAAGCCAATTTACAATTTATGTAAAAACCGGCTTGTTTTTTTTATAGTGTAAGTGTAGGTTCATTTAGCCAATGTAATCTGGCCTTTGATAGTACGTGGGCTTTATGAAAAGCTTAATGCCCATGGGTGCGTATCCGCGGGATTTATGCTTTTCATAAAGCCCCTCAATTTTTTTATTTAAAAAAATTGCAACACCAAATAGGTACATGTTAAAAAACCCAAGTTGAATTTTATGCCGAGTAAAGCCCCTCACCATAGGCTTTTTACCCTACACATTTTACACAATAGGTTACCAAGGTGGAACCTTGGTAACTTAGTTGTGGTTCATCCACCAGAGATAACCACCGTAGAGCCATTAACCAGTGTTGTCTGGTTCCTACTTTTCATGAGAACCTGGGGGGTCCTTGGTTCTTGTTCAAGGAATTTTTTTAATAAAAAAATCTCCTTGGACAAGGACTCGAGGTTGAAAAAACAAAACATTAATTTAAAAAAAAAAGAAAAAGAAAAAGAACAATTAGAACCTGTACAAGACTTGGTGAGGTAGAGAAATTTTTTATCTTTATATTTTGACACCACACATGGTATCCATAATAAAAATCTTCAAAAAATAAAATAAAACTTTTCTATTTATTATCAATTTCCTTGTCTAAGTACATACATTTGATTATCAATTAACATGCATATTTCTTTAAGTGTTACTTACCGATTATGCATAAAGGTTGGTTGTCAAATATTTGCCTTTGAGAACTGTCGAAATAAGTTTTAAGGTTCATATTTTTCTAATAAATCTTTTAAAATTTCATTATTAACCAAGATTGTGCCTTTGCCCTCATGCTTTCTGTGGGGCCTTTCTAATAGGCAAAAAAAAACAAATTTATGCCATAACTATTATGTCAAATTTGTATCTTTCAAGCCAAAATGGATATAAGGCAACTACACAATCTCTAAGAAATCTCTAATTCCAAAGTAAATAGAAATCAAAATATGTCAAATAAGTTTAGGATTTAGGGTTTAAGCATTGAAAGTCCTCCTATACAAAACATCCCCAACATCCAAGTAGGTTATTAAATTTCAACAATTCAATACTCGACCTAACACCCATAAGAATCTGGCCCATTTTGTTGGATGCTACATATCAAGTGGGTAAGTTTTCTAATTGGTTTTCAGAAGAATTAATAATTAATAAGTAGGTTATTAATCACCTCATTAATAAATGGTTTTTTTTTCACGAATAGCCAATGAACACTTTCATAATAGGTTTCCAATGAATGGTGCATTGATGGTTCTAAGGTTGTGGTTTAAACAAAGGGTTTTACATAGGGATTATGTGTAGTGTAATGGTTTGGTATTAGGGGATTACGTAGTGTAATGGCTAAGCTAGCTTAGTACAATGAGAAATCATGAAATGTAATTTCTTGTTGTAGTGGTGGGAGGCCCATCATATGTGTCCATCTTACATGGGGCATTTCACAAAACAAAAAAAAGTTCAATTGCATAGTTACTATGGCTTATAAATTGTTGATCTCAAGGTATATAAACCATCAATTATCATATTTTGCTCAAGGGCTTGAGACTTACATTGAAGACTTCCAACATACCTACTCTAACTTGAGTCTTTTCTTAACTCAAACATGATGTTAGCTTTAGAATGTGAATCAAATAGCTAAGTGGTTAGGGTTACTTGACATGCCACTTGAGGCTTGTTGAAAGGTATGGAGGTAACCTACTTCTACTTGAAACAATGTGCTATGCAAGACTTGTAAATCTTGGGTGCACTCTTTAGCTCTCAAGACAAACCTCCCAAGACAAAGAAGATGATGCATGAACTTCATGATAAGATTATGATGGGGTGTTTCATGTTCATGTTTTGATCACATCAATGGTAAAAAATCAAAACAAAAGATGTGAATAAACAATTGAAGCCAATTTTTGTTCATTGCTTAACCATGGATTTGCATTAAACTCACCACATTTTGAAATTGGAGGAAAAGTCTATTTCTTCCTTGGACTAGAAATGAAACATGCTAAAGTAGGTCAAAAAAAATAGTTCTCAAATTATATATATATATATTTAAAAAAAAGTTACATTTAAAGAGATTAACTTTTTGAAAATTATATGAATGTGTCAAATGTGATATGATTTTTTTAAAAAGTTAGACAAATAGATTAAATTTTTGTTTTAACCTACTTTCAATCTATGTTTCAAAAATGGTAATATTTTTCAATTGCACAAAATAATCATTTCCACATTCATACTGAATCAATCAAGTTAATAAACTTGCAATAAATCCATAAAATGAATAAAATATTAGAATTCATGGGGATGACCATACATAATCTATTAAATATAATAAAGACATCCCAAAATTTGTAACATTTTTGACTGCCTAAAATAAAAAAATAAAAAAATAACTTTTATTTGGTGAGCAAGGATAAGAAACTAACCTATTTTATTTTGCTTTGACCCCTACACAAAAGGGGCCAAATTTTTGTGTTTTTGAGATTCACTTGAATTTTTTTGGGATAAATGGTTTTTCAAATTTTCATTCTAAATTCATCATGGTTTGGAATTGGAAGAGAAACCACTTTCCTCTTTATGATATATTTTATAACTCACCATAAGACCTACGTCAAAGTTATAAATTTTTTAGGCCCCTAAGGTTCATTATTGATTTTGGGACAAATGAAATCTCAAAATTTCAAACATTGATAGGTCTCTCAAAATACAACCAAATAAGACATTGAACCCCATTTTATTGTGTTTATTGAAAAGATCTTTTCAATGTATATCAAGCTACTAATTGTTGCATGATTTTTCCTTTCAAATTACACCATAAGTGCATTGGACATTTGAAAACAATTGGGACATTTTTGTTTCAACTTTTCATAAGTCTTAATCATTAAGTTTGTTTTGACAATGTAAGATTATTGCACTTTAGCTCAAATTAAGATATTTTCAAAAAGCTAATATCATTTGATTCGAAGGATATCCGATCCTCAAATAACTTATGAACATTTGGGATTCCTTTAGAGTTTCAAATTTGAAAAAAAACTCAACTTTCTTTACATTTTTATACACTTCTTTCCCATCTTAGAGTTAATTTAATACCAAAGTAAGCATTATGACACTCTTGCAACAATTCAATTAAAGACCATGAAGCAAAATTTCATCATGGGTAGAGATACATTGCAAATATCATGCATTTGTACCTTTAACTTTTCTTAGTTCATTAAATGCTTCTATGGGGGTGTATGCCATTCACTAGACATTTCATTTTAGTGATTTTTTGATGAAAAATTGTTTTAAAATGACCAAATTGTGATAGAAATTAGCTTTTTGGGGAGGGTGTTGTCATATTCATGTCTATTAATTTATGAGTTCTTTTGAATAGGGTTGGCAACTAAGTCAAAGTTTGCCAAGTCATGTTCGTCACTTTGGTTTCATTAGGGAATTGAAAAAAAAAAAAGGTTCATTCCTAAATCTTATTTGCTTTTGTGCTATTACAATTTCACAAAAATTGCAAGCTCCTCACCATAATAATTGTGAGTTCAGGAACACAAAATGAAAGCCACCTTGTGAAAGAAATATGTTTTTAATTCTTTTTTGAACCCAAAACATTGCCAAGTACTTATTGCAAAATATTAATTTCCTTCAAACATTTGCTGTTGGACATGAGTTGCATGTGAACTGGGTTTCGATTTTTTTTTTTTTTGTGTGACCTTGTTAATTTTAATAGTGTTAGAGCACCAATAGAGTAAGTAAGGGCACAAAGACACTTAAAAAGTGTGAGTGCTAACAACACTTCAAAAAGGCTTCCTCTTTGTTCAAAGTTCAAAGCCCTACAACTCCGAAGAAATTTGCTCTCTTTCTCTAAGTGCACAAAATCTAGTGTGGTTCACACTACAAAGTGGTCAAATCCATGCTCCACCTTTTTTCCCTCTTGGATTTGAAAGTCAAGTTCAAATCTCTCATGGCTGTCAGCTTGCTTTGAGGAGAGCCTTTCAAAAAGCTTTTATTGTTGTGCTAATTAATGGTCAATATTAGTGGGCTCATTGCAAGTTACTCTATGTACCTCACCCAAGTTTCATTGTGACAGGAGGAGGGGGGCGGGGGGGGGGAACTGGAGGTTGCCAGTTGCCACCTAACAAACCCTAAACCCTTTCATTGGCCGTGAAACACTGGGAGAATTTTCTTAGTGTATTTGGAGGGCACCTTTATAAACACTTTTAATACTGCCTAAACCCTCTAGTAAAAGAAACCAAAATCCTTCAAGTTTCAACACAAGCCAAAATATCATCTTTCAAAAATCCTCATATAAAAAATAGACCTATTATTTATTACCTAGTAGGGGCCTATAAAAATCCCTTAAGCTACTATACTCTATAATGAATCTCAACACAATATCCTTGCAAGGCCAAAAAAAGGAAGAAAAACAAAGCAGAAAAAGGATATCATATGGAAACCATTATGAGTTTAGGTCACTGGGTATCACCAGGAGCAAGCAAAGAAGTCATGATTGGCGTTTATTTGCCAATCACATTTTTGTACTAACTGGGTTACCTGATCATTAGGTACCCAAGCCATGATTCTTAAGCCACCCTGCAGGCTGCCACCCATTATTTAGTCCTTTGGGGTTTTAACCATGGTAAATGTTATACTCTAGTGTAGTAGAAGGGCAGTTTCAGCACATGTCAGTTGAATAATTAATCAATTTTTGAAATTTTCATTTTGAAAATTAGAATATCATTCCCAAATTTTTTTTCATCAATTCATCACAAAATTTGTGCTTATCTAATTATATAATTTGTGATTAAGCCACCAAGATTACAATAAATATCCCATTGCAATATTTAAACTAGGGTTTCTGAGTGCTTATCTAACATCCTTGGGTTGCTAATTGCAAAGTCCAGAGGACTCACAACAAGTAGAAAGCGGAAATTTATTGTTGCAAGTGAAGAGAGGTAGGTTGTGACATTGTTTCTTCATGTTTCACAAAATTATTTGTACAAGCAATTGCTGAAAATTGGATAACTTCTAATGGGATTGGGTGATTTCTCCCTATGTAGGGGGAAAAGCTTGTGTGCCATTGTGACGAACCAACACATAGCTTAGCTTGAAGAGCAAATGGTGCTAGATCAAAAATGATGTGTCAAAATTTGTTGGAGTTTACACATTTATGGACACATTGAATGAGTCAAGGGTGTTACAAAAGGACAAACTATAAAAAGTGTTGGATTTATATATATAATGAAGCAAGGAAATAACTAGATGTTCATTTTCTTCCATTGTTGGTTCATACTCATAAAGATTCTTCCATAGTTAGAGAATTGAAAGAAGGTTAAGAAGGTCACCCCAATGAAGCAACTCTATCAACACCACTAGTTCAATGTATGAAAATTTCAAAAACATCAACAAATAACTATTTGTGTAAAGTAGGTTCTTTGATTTTATGAGAATTGCCCATCAAGGGTCCATGTACTTGAACCTTAGTGGCCAATTCTTTTTTGAAAAAATAGAGATTTGCGCCACATTACTAATAACCAACATGATAGGTTCTTCGGTGTGGAGTGTTAAACCTTAGGGTTCAAATTTTGGTTTTTTTTTTACTTGGACCTGAATTGGCGAGATCTGGACCATATGACTTGACACTCTTGCTAAAGACAAAATCAAAGCCTTGGGAAAAAGAAATCTTGAACACAAGTTCACATTTTTGGCAAGCAAGTTGAACTTATTTGAAAAGTTGGGAAGGAGGTTGAACTTTATAAAGAATTTGTTGTTTTAATTAGTTCTAAAACTTGTATCCAACAATCCTCAATTTTAATTTGAAGATTATAGGGTCTATACCTATATAATCCCCAACCATGGCAAATGTGTATTCAATTTTTAATCTTGGGGAATGTGTAATGTGTACATGAAAATTGAGTTGAACTTTGAAGTGGGCCAAGGTTTTCTTAATCACATTTGTGATGTAGCTGAATTGACAATAATTCATAATATAGTTTAGCCAAATTTGGTTATAAACATGATATGAAAGATTTCTTCATATTTTTGGCTACATGCTAGAACCCAATAGAGAAATCTGGTGAAATATAAATTGTTTATTAGAAACTTTGTGACTAGAAAACCAAAAAAAACATATTTTGATCATTTTGAAAATTTCAAGCCAAAATCACTAAAATTAGCTAGAAAGAAAAACCTGAAACAGGCCTTAAGGTCCTTGAATTTGAAAGAATGCCTAACATTAAAAGTCTCTTACATTTGTAAATTACAAACACATTAAAAAAATTTGTATGCAAGTTTAATAATATTTTCAAATTTGAAATCTCTTAACAATTCAAACCAAACATGTTGAATAAGGTTGTTTTTTTGCGCAAAATTTTGCAAAAATGTGAAAATATAAATAAAAAGGGAATACATTGTAGTAATATTCTCTTTTTGGAAAAGATTGTCAAATGCGCCACATTTGAACTTTGTTTTAAAATCTGGTAGCAATTTAAAAACTATTATCGTATAATATTAAATCCTTTCTTGGGATGCTAGCCAATGACAACATGTGAAATTTGAAAAAAAAAAACACTTATGTTGAATATGAATTTTGGCTGTTGAAATTTGAGATATTCAAAGTGGGGTTGCTGGATCCAAATTCAATGGATGTTTAAAAACATGCTCAATAGTGCTTCACCAAATTCACACTCCAACCTTATTTGACTAAGGCACTCATGAAGTTTGCAAGTTCCTTGTCCCAAAGTTTCCCAAGCAATAGATGAGCTTCACATGGCATGAACCACTTATCCTGCTGCAGGGAGCACGGTGTTGGCATCTTTTTTGACCTTGCCTCCTTTGGTCGTTCTCACAATGTTGTGTTTGAGTGTCATAAACTAAATAGATTTCCAAACTATAAATATATATACATAAGAAAAAAAAATCCAATAAAAATCGATTGTCGAAACCATCACACGAAAAACAAAAGGGAAAGCCAAAGAAAGGTAGTTCAAAAGATGCGCAGCCCACACGAACCAAAGAAGGGAGAGAGATAACACAAAAAACAAAAGGGAAAGCCAAAGAAAGGTCAAAAGATGCGCAACCCACACAAACCAAAGAAGGGAGAGAGAGATAATCCCTTTTGCAATAGGAAGTTAGATTTCCAAACTATAAATAGGACGCAGAGACAAAAATGTCATGACATGGAACTCTTGTGAGAGTGAAAGGCACGCGATAACATGTGACAAACCTCACTTACCAAGTGCACTCTAATTAGTACTACTGAGGCAATGGGAAAAAGAATTGAGCATTAAAGTGCCGAGGGTTGTTGTTGTTGTCGTGCCTTTTAACGAACAAGAGTTTGAAGTCACACCTAAGTCCTCACATCTTCACAAATGAATACAAAGTCAAACAACCCCATGAACCGCTACTCTTAAAATCAGGCAAAATTAGGGTATCTAGAGTGAGTCATGGACCACACAATTTTGTTGTTTATGAGTCGGGGAAACGAAAAAAAACAAAGGGACTACAAACTGACACCCACAAAAGTTCAAAGATGGGGTGTGGGGGGGGGGGAGAGGGGGGGGGTTTATCGTCCTACAAAAAGGTGTATATATACAATCACATGTACGACAAGTGAATGTCCAAGACATCAACAGCCTGAAGGAAATTAACATCTGTCGGCTCTGCATGTTCGTGCTCAGTTTGTTCATTTCATCCTGTCTTTCCTTTTTCTTATGTTCATGACTGCTATGGTCGACCTAACTTAAATGGCAGGTTGTTTCAGTTGTGGCTTCCTTTGCTTGCTTGCTTGCTTGCTTGCTTGCTGCTTCCTTCCTTCATTGCTGTGTTGAATTTTCAAAGCTGAGAATAAAGTCTCAGCTTTTCTAAAGTTAGTATCTGTCATGAAATAGGTTACGGTATTTGAAAGTCTGAGAAAAAATTATTCAAAGTCATATCTCTACAGTAAAAACAAGATACTATGTATGTTCCATGAAGTTCTCAAAAAATGAACTCACAGTTCACAATAACACCTGGTGAACATCAGCTTTTTTTTTCTTTTTTTTTTGGATCTAAAAATTTGGAACTGTTGACAAAAAATTCAAAAAAAATTGCAAAAAATTTAACAATTTATTGAAAAAATCCCCTAAATTTGAAAAAAGTTCAAAGAAATATTTTTAAAAAATTTGCCAGATTTCTCTACCTGTTTAAGTAGGTAGCAAAAAAATATAAAGGCATTTTGGTTTTTTTTGGAGTTTTTGTTAATAGCCAAATATGGCTAAATCACTTTATGGACAATCACCACTTCGGTTACATCACAATTTGAAAAAAAAACCATACTGAACATTCCTCAAAATGTTTGCCCCCTTCAGAGTACCCAGTTAACCACCCTAAACCCTACCCAGTTAACCACCTGTATAAGTGGGTAAGTGTGAAAGAGGTAGCAAATGTAAATTGTTACAATATAATAAGGTACTGAAGGCACTGGGTAGGGTGATGCATGTGCATGGTTAATATCTAACCAGGATGGTTAGATGCATGCGAATGGTCCCTAATGCATGTGGACCGCAAACCACCATGGTTAGTTAAGACATGAATAGAGTGAAGAATTGTTTCCTCTCAACAGGATAATTCTTAGCCAGGAAAAATAAGGAGGAGAATAACAGCCCTCGAAACCTCATTTGAATTTTTTGCCCATTTGTATAGACAAGTCCAGGCTCTCGAGAAATTGAATTTTTTGCCCATTTGTTAGACAAGTCCACGCTCTTAAAAAAATTGCGATGTGAGCATCGAGGGTTTACGTCACGTTGTCCAAAATATCGCATGTGCGATCTAAACTTTGCATCATGTGGGTGGGTACTTTACTTTCACATGGTCATTCTCCTTGGGCTTTGCCCTACACATAAGGAACCCGGTAGATTTCTTTTAGTGTACGTGGAGGGCACCTTATTACCCCGATTAAATATTTCCGTTGCAACATAAGAGGAACATTCTATGTAAGGTGCCTTCTCTCTTGTTCTCGAACAAAATTGAACCAATTAAAATTCTACAAGATCTATAGGCAAGATAAGGGCCTTGAAGTAAGTGGGGGCAATTCTTGGACAATTCTTGGGAATTTAGGTCCCACACTCAACTCTCGGCTTGCGTGAAGCTGGGCCCTCCTCATTCCTAGAACGGCCCAATTGATTCTCAATCCTTAATACATGTAAAGAATGGAATCAAAGGATAATTCTAAAATTTGAAAAAAAAAATTAATTAAAAAAAAAAGAAGTCATAGGAGGCATTCCATAACAGCTAAAAAAGGGGGGTATGAAGTAGGCCGTTATGCCAGGGGGAGTTCCTACTATGTTTTACGTTCCCATGTTCCCATAACAAGTGAGTTGCTTATGTGCATGGAGGTTTCTCTACTCGTCATGGGTTCTCCTCATGGGTTCTCCTGAGGTTGGGAACATGCTCAAGCTCATTGACATCCTCAGGTGGTCCTCCCTCAGGAGAACCCACTCGTATTGGAACCTCCCCTAAAATGAAAAGTCCACACTAAAAGAAAGAAAAAGATAAAAAAGAAAAAGCCCAAAAGAAAAAAAGGTCCCCTGGGCCCCTCCACCCCTAACTTCCCTCTGAGCGTTGCCAACTGAATTTGACCACACACCACCGGACCGGACCCAGTAAACCACCGCCGTCTAACTTCTCCGGTTGTCGATTCCACAAAGGAATAACCTCTTGACCTGGACCATTCCCTATGACCTGTCCCGTTCCCTGATGACCTGGACCGTTCTGATCCGGAAAACCGACTCTCTTACGCTCCGGAATCGTTGCTGGTCAAATTAGGGTGGGCTGTTGCAGTGTGGAATGGGGTGAGACAAGGCAATTCTAGCCACCTGGAAGCAGCGCACAGAGAGAGAGAGAGAGAGCGAGAGCGCGGCGCGAGACAGAACGCGAGTTCTCTCAGGGTTTTTTTTGTTGTGGCTAAATTTATTTTTCGAAGTGGACAAAAATGGGTTTTATTCGTTTTCTAGTCGCCAAATTTCGAAAAGAATTTTAAAAACTCTTTAAAAATTGTCAGATTTCTCTTCGGGGTTCTACCATAGTAGCCAAAAAATGTGAAGGATGCTTAAACGTTTCTTACTTTCATATTTTGTGTGTAGCCAAATTTGGCTAAACTTCCGTATGGATGATCGCCACTTCAGCTACATGAGGAAAATGCCAAAAAAAGAGAAAAACCCTGACGCGAGACGTAGAAGACGACAGAAACGCGTTGCAAGGGAAGGGGGAAAACGTGTGAAGACGACGATGGATTGGCAGCGCAATAGCGTAGCAGTCAAGCAGAGTGGCAGCGGCTTCTCCGGTTTGTCGCAGACGATGTTGCGGTTGACCGTCGTTGGCGTTTATAAGGATCCTAGAGGCCACAGCAGTCTCGCCAACATAGAATACTAGATTTGTTGTTGTTCTATATTTGGTGCTTTGTTTCTTCTTTGATTATCCGATCTCACAGCAAAGGAAGGAAGGAAGGAAAGGACGGAACAACATTGCCGCCTTGATTACCACTCGCGGTGCGGCGGCGTTGGTCATTTTCATCAAAAGAAAGAAGCTTCTTCTTCTTCTTTTGTTGTTGCGTGGAAAGCACAATGACAGACAGTAGGGTTGTCTTGCACAAGCAACCTGGTCGTCTTGTAGTTTTTGCCGCTATTTTGGTGTCTATTTGAGGAATAGATTTTGTGTTTGTTCTCCACGAGTAGATTTTGTTTTTGTATTCGAAGTTCAGGAACCAACTGCTCTCGCAACGAGGGGCTCTCGCGGTCTAAACGAAAGTGATTTTGTCTCGGTACTGCTCTAAAGATCAACCTTCTACCTTTCTGTTGCTTGGTGTTGTTTCTGGCAGCGAGTCACAGATTCTGCTGTTTCTCGGACCTGCTGTTCGTGATAGCAATCAGGTTCGGTTTGAATCGGAAGTGGTTTTGTTGCCAGTTTTGCTAGTAAAGAAGATCGTGAGGAGCATATTGTTGTTGTCACCTGGTGATTGTTTTTCGAGAGATTGAAGATTGCTATTTCCGAAAGAAACGGGAGAAAATAAATTTTGTCAGGGATTGAGCAATGGCTGCCGTTTTAGGTCTCGGAAATAGATGGCTTCTTTTGAATTAGCAGATCCAGATCCTTGTGTTTTTGTGCTGCGCTTTTTATGTGAAGGATGTTCTTTCTGTTCAGGAATTTTTTTTAGAAGGTTACAGAGTTCGATCTGTGAAACAAAGCTGTGCCACAAGTTGTGCGAGGCAGAGAACTTGGACTGGAGGAGGCGAACTTCCGGTGGTAGAAGATCTGCGCCAGTCAAAACCTTTAGAGAGACCGTAGATATAATAAGCTAGATAAGAAGAGGTGCTTGCTGACAAAGATGAGAGGACCGTCTATCTTCGCATGCTTGCCTGGTTTGTCGACGCATTTCATACTCCAAAATTTCGAGAAGAGCCAGAATAATTTTGGTGTTGCAGATGAAGCGCTCTTGCCTCCACCGCCTCCGTCTCAAGAGATTGTTGCAGCAGAGGTAAGAAAGAAAGACCGTGTCTTTGTTTTTCTTGTTATAATTAGGAAATAGGTCTAAACACCGAATGACGGGTTGATTTCATGTCGCAATCAACCCAGCCGGATCTCTGTCAAGAGCTTTTGTCGACATTCCTATGTCAGTAAGAAAGAGAGATTCATCTCCAGAGGTGGGAAGACATTGAAGTGAACCCAGCTTGTATTGCTTTGAGAGTTTATTGTGAAGAACATGGCTTAGGGTTTTAATTTTGTTTGAACATTGTGGTCATAATGGGTGTTTATAGGCTTTTGCAACCTGTCAACCAGATGTGTGAACATCTGTGATTGATTTGTTGCTGACTTTGTGGCTGATTTATGTGTAGTGTCCATTGTGACAAGTGGCTTGTTGTTGTTGCAAGGTTCTTTGGCTTTCTATATTTCCTCTTTTATGGATATTGGAGAATATGCAGAAGATCTACCTTTCAGCCTCCCCTCCTCTTGAGTGTTTTGTTTTAATTGTGAACCTTTGTTCTGCATAGCACTCTGGTCATGATCGTAGGGGTTTTCATCTGTGTACAGGTTCCAAAGCCTAAACAGTTTGTGACAGATGCAATTACCTTACAAGGAGGACTTACTCTACTCAATGTATGAAACTCCCTTCTTGTGATGTTGAGTTTTTGTGTAGAGACATAATAGTATCTGTAATGCTTATTGATGTGTTGTCACTACATCCATGTCAAGATGTGATGCTTTGTTTTACAATGCCAATGCAGCTGAAGTTGACTTGTGAACTTAGGGTATGCTTATTTTGCCTCATAAGTGCTTGTGGTTCTGGTGGCAGGGGCGTGTGAATGGTGCAAGTGTCATGACTGTAGGAAATGCAGACTTGGTTCCTGGAAAGTATGAAGGTAGGACAATGGCCTGAACTCATTAGCTGAACTTGCTGAACTTCTATCAGCACATGATTGTGCTGCTCCTATCAGAAGATACAGTGAGGACAAACGGTGAACTGCTTCAGAGAGTTGTTGGACTGCAGTTTATATGGTTTTGTCTTCGATGCAGTAAAGGAAGATGTTTCTGATTTGCAAGTCTCTTTTGTGCCTTCCTACAGGAGGTTTGAAGCTCTGGGAATGCGCAGTTGACCTTGTTGAGACACTTCGGCGAGAAATTCAGGATGGACAACTGTCATTTCGGGGGAAGCGTGTTCTTGAGGTATGATATATCCAGGACTGAAATTTTATGTTAGGTTTGATATCTGCATTGTGGCAGTGTGGAATAGTTTGGAAATGATATCTTTCAGGTTGCTTGTTGATATAATGGTGGATTCACAACATGAAACATTGTTTTTTTGGCTGACAATTGTGGTCTATTGATGCACTTGTGGTGATCCTTACTTTTCCCAATGGGTGTTGTGGTGTTTCTTTTGAACAGCTTGGTTGTGGTCATGGTCTACCTGGCATACTTGCTTGCATAAAGGTGAGTAGGTGTGACTTGTATCACTCATGTTGTGTCTGAGGGCTTGCATTGATTTTGTCCTTGAGGTCTGTTTTATTGGGCTTGACAGCTGGTGGTCTAGTTTGTCTCAGTTAGTTTCATGTCAAGCTTTGCATAACAGGTCAATCTCTGATGATTTGGCACCTATTGTTACAGGGGGCAACCAGTGTGGACTTTCAGGACTTCAATGCTGAAGTGTTGAGAAGCCTTACAATACATAATGTTAATGTAAATTTGGAGCAGGCTCGAAGTCGGCTAGCAAAGGTTACATCTGATGGGACCACACAAAGCAAGGGACTAAGTATAGCACCTGATGTTCATTATTATGCTGGAGACTGGGGGGATGTACATAAAGTCCTGTCAGTGGTGCCATTAGGTTCACCACAGAATGGGAATGCTGTGAATGCCTTCAACTTCACATTCACTGAGAGTGATCTGCTTGCCACTGAGCAAGAAAGTGACATGGGTGATGTTATCAGCCGGGTGTCAAGGAACCGTGCAGGTAGAAGAATGTCTGGTAGTCGTGCTTGTGAAAGGGGCAACAGTGATAGTGCTCAAGAGGGGGGTTATGACATCATATTAATGTCTGACACAGTGTATTCAATGGCATCACTGCCCAAACTTTATGGACTGATCAAGAAGGTACTGCTTAAATTTTCACTTGGTCCTTTGTTTTCTGCACATTTCCATTAACCCTGAACAACACATCTCTAGAATGCAATTGTAGAGCACACCCCAGTTAATCTACTCCTAAGATGGGAATTATTGCCTTAAAACAGTGCCTACGACCTCCTTATGGAGTCTTGTATATGGCGGGCAAGAAACATTACATTGGAGGAGGAGGAACAAGGCAATTTAAGCACATGGTGGAAGAAGATGGTAAGCTCCCACATGGATATTTATTGAGCTGAATCTAGTCTCAAGAGATTTATTCCTCTCTTTGTTATGCTTCTTTTGATAGAGGTAGAAGCATTCATTTGGCCTGATAGTATGTTGTGCACACCTGTGTTTGGATTTTTCATTTGTTAGGCAATGGGTGCTCATTGGTGGAAATTATGTGGTCTTCTTCTGGCAGGTGTCATGGGAGCACATCTGGTGGCAGACTTTGCAGATGGTTCCTCAAATGTCCATGAAGTATGGAAGTTTTTCTTTAAGTAGGAGGTGAAGGCTGCTTAGTAGATAGTTACAACCCTTGCTACTTTGACAAAGCAAGGTGAAGTAACCAGATTGTAGTGATCAGGGAGGTTGCCACTTAACTGTGATAACTATTCCAAGCGGTTTCTCATCCTCAAAAACTAGGAGATCAAATTTTTGATGGAGATTGGGGTCAGGATGTGTAAAATATTTTGGTGGTCACTACATTCATTATCCCAGAGAGTATAGTTTCACACAGAGTGCACTGTACTCAGGGGGAATTATTTGAATTGCCTGACAGCTATTTTGACTTCTGCTGTAAGTGCAAAAGTTAAAATGATACAAAGCCTCATGCAACTCTGTTCAAGCTTTTCTGTAATCAAGTATCACAAAGGTGTTTCATACATTGATAATAGAAAGAACCACATTGCAAATGAAATTAACGGCGATTTATGGTGATTTGTGGTTGAAGTTGTTTGGATTAACTTTATAAGGTTCAATGCCAAAATCCTCAGTCCGTCCTGCTGGGAAGGTGTCTGTGAGGAAGCTTAGAGTTGCTCAGTGAAGAATACATGGAGCTTTCCCAGCAGTGCTATTGAAGGGCATTGTCTGGAACCATTTTCAGTACCATTTTATTGAAGTCTGCTTCCAAGCAAATGAATCAGGTGTTTTTTGCATCTAGTGTAATGCAAGGTGATTTGCAGATTTTGTTTTTGCTGCCATTGTATTTGTTTTCTTGTTATTTATTGTCATTAATTGATGGGACGGTGAGAGTTACACACGGCTTCCTTGCACCAGTGGTTGCTTAGTGCTTCAAGTACTTCACTGGAACACACTATCCTTTCTCTGAGGTATGTAGTATGCACCCCAGTGTTGTTTCAACACTAAGAATCTATGGATGCAGGGAAGAGCCATTACCACAAAAGCTGATGAAAGCCTCATCATCCATCTGTGCAATTCCCAGAATTTTGCATTGACCACAGCACATTCTACTTTCTCTTCTGAGGTGTGTAACAACCAGCAAAGCCTTGAAGGTTTTGTCTGGAAGGAAATGGTAAGAGTTCTTGTAGTTCATTGCTCTCCCACCTTCTTATGTTTCCTTCCTTCTCTTCTCTCAATTTAAAAAATCCAGTTCTGGTGGAAGCCCATCAGTCAAAATGTAAGCTTTCAACAGAAACGACAAGAAATTGATTTAAGCAGAGATTGCAGTTGTATTTTGGGGGAATTATTGGGATTTTACAAAAATTGCAAATTATGAAGATTACCTATAGATTTTCTACTGACACACGGGGAAGTAAAAAAAACTCTCATACAAAAATAGCCATCCCACCAGTCTGCAACCTAATGGATTACCGCTTTGCCTGGTTTATTGTGGGTGGGAATATAAACATGAATTTTTGATAACATGAAATCTAATTCTCTTGATGTCATACTTTGACAACTGATCTATGAGAGTCTTGTGGCCTTTTCCGTGACTTAATCAAACTGCAACTTCAAAGAGAATGGCCTCCTCCCTATGGTGAAACAAAGGGTAGGTAGAGGAAGGTGAAGAAGTCAGGCAATGTGCTTTCAGAAGCTAGAAAGCAACAAAAAGAGAACCAAAGGAAGTCGGTCAGTAATCAACATGTGGAACTACCGGGTTTTCACGAAGTTAATTAACAATGGATTAGCAAAAAAGTCTTGCCAAAGATGCTAATTACTACTATGGATAATCTACAAAGTTTTGCAAATGATGCTAATTAGTGCTCTGGGTAAACAACCGAGTCTTGCCAGTATGCGTAGATAGGTACAAGCAAAATCTCACACAGACAAACAATCATGCAGTCCTTAACAGATACTCAGGATCCATGTCAGAATCAACCCAACTTGAAAATTTTGGGAAAAGTTTTTGAGAACTTGCAATTTTTCATCCTAGAGAGGGCAGCAACATGAATGGGACTGCTCTCAATGACATAACTTCTTTCCTCTATCTTTGCAAGTTACAGTGGATTATCTACACAGAAATTTAAGAGGCAAAAGATGAATTAGACAAATCTTGTGTATCAATAAGCTTAGTGATACACAAGACTTGTCTAACTCATGTTGTGAATGAATAAGCTTATTGATACACGATATTTCAGTCAACTTTCAGCAGAAAGAATTTCCAGCAAATTTCCAACAAGAAGCAAGAAGCAAATTTGTAATTTTGGGAATTTACAAGCAAAAACAAAGGTTCATATAGGGGTACAAAATCATTTACTGCCTGGTCTCAATGACATGTTCAGAGGCTACAAGCACCAGCTGAATCTCCTCATGTCTAGAAATTGCAATCTGCAATACATTTACCACTTCACAGCTAGGGGGAAATAAAGTAAAATCCCAACAGACATAGATGACTTCTGGAAAAGAAGTGCCAAGCCATTTCCTCCGCCAGACTTTGTCAAGGAACTAAAAGAGCTAATGAGAGACAAGGCTCTCGTAAATCAATGGTAAATACACTGATCAATGCACATGCACATTGAGTTGATCTAGTCTTTGTGCAATTGACTAATAACCTAAGAAGAGTTTCCAATGCTTTCAGGCTACCACAAATGCAAACCCACATCCTGCTAACAAATAGTAGACCCTTTTGGCCAGAAGTAAATCAGAAAACTGGCAGAAAAAAAAACTTAGTTATCTATGAACCTCTCCTTTGTGATACAAATGCCACATTTACCATGCTGGAAATGGCATCAACTTGATTCTAATGCATTGCAATCAAGGTACTATCATCTAGCTTCTGTGCTGTTGGAAATCATCTACAGAACTCCCATCAGTGTAACATCCAAAAACAGAACCAAAATTTTGCATCAGCATTCTAAGTGAACATGGCAATACTAAAGAAAAATGTTGTTTACTATTCTCACTCACATTAACCTCCCAATCTCAGGAAACTAGGAAACCTAGTGAAATACAACAAACCAAAGAAGATGAGACAAGGTCAAGGTATTCCCCTAAATGTTTAATAGCCCGTCCACCCTGAAAAAATTTCCTGATTACAACACCAATATTGTGCCTTTTTTTGAGTTCACTGTAAATTCAACCTTGTGAAATACATCACCAAAGAAGATGAGACAAGGTCAAGGGATTTCCCTAAATGTTGAATAGCTCCACCCTGAAAAATTCCTGGTTGCAACACTAATTGTAGCCTTTCTTGAGTCCTGGACTACCCATAAGAAAGCAGATGTATGTTAGCAACCACTATATACATTTGAGCACACTAAACAGCTCACCTCAATGATAGCAAAGGTAGGAGAACAAGTTGCTTTGTTCCTGGGGGGCAATGTGTTTGATGTTAGTGAAAGCGGGCAAGTCCCGCTTTGAGACTGAATACTACACACATTGTACAGGTAAATAAGGGAGATGAGCAGTGCCTACACCCCCAGCTCCCCGAGCTCATTTGAGAGCTTGGATTGTAATCCATCCAAACCTGTGGCAAACATGAAACAGTTACTTGACCAATATTAGTGAGAGTCCCCATTAAAAAGGTAAGAAGGGAATTAGGATAAATACTACAGAAGTTTCCTTGTTGGCATAGACAAGGTTGAAAACCTTACGTACATCTGCAGCACATTTTCTCACCTGACAGAACTGCATTCAAGGCAGGGTTGGGAATATGTAGCCCCACAATCCGGCGACCATCAGATGTTGTCTCCAACCGAACTACCCGTAACCTTTTGTGACTTGCCCGTGCCTGCCAAATCAAATTACTCCCTCTTCAGCAAAAGTTCAGCCACACTCACATACTGCCTGCATGTGTGAATCCTTGACCTTTGCCATCCTGCTTTGGAACTGTGAAAACAGTCGATGCACAGGTGCAACCCTAGCATGCTATCCAAGTTCAATTTCAGCTGATAAATTATGCCCTTCCTTTCCCAATAGTATCTCAAAATATTACTTGACAATTACAAACATTTGTTTTGTTACCCTAGGTACAGAAATTTTCAATGACGAATAGAGATGCAAAGAAACCGATTCTCTCAATAGGCACAGGAGTGGATATGAACCAACCTGCTTGGAGAGAGCTTTCTCAACAGTTCCCCACACTGGCAGAATCAAACCTCCCAAGATATTCATCTGTTGTACTCTTCGACCCACTGTACAAACTGTCCCTACTTTACATTTTGGGCCATGCATGCACTGGAACCAAAAAAACCCAATTTTCACAGCCATTATGAATCTGAAGAGGTGACTGTTTGGCAGACAAACACTACGCAATCAGCCTACCCTTCTAGAAATAAATTCATCCACAAAACATGACCCAGATGCTGTTAATCCAAGAAATGGCAGACCAATGTAGCAACATGATACATACATCACATTAGTTGAATATGCCCATAAAGCTGCAAGCATGTAGATGATACCTATGCCCCATGAAGTTACATTTAGGATCAAGAGAGGGTGCTTGTTACCTGATCTGCTGAAATGTTGTAGTCTTCTAGCCACCCAAGTTTAGATTGTTCTGGTGACAATACCTTGCTGTATTTGCTGCGAAGTTCTGTTAATAGCATATCTCTGGCATGACAACATCCAACCCCCTATCAGCACAACTTAATAGGATGTTCAGGAAGGTGAGGTTTGAAGTCCACACCTGTAAAATACATCAATAACAATCTGATAAGAGAGGACACAGAAAAACATACTCAAAGACACCTCATAGAAAACCAAAACCCACTACCCCATATTTAGTCTCTCTATGCTTATGCCGCAGTAACACAGATTGCCACAAAAGAGATAAAAAAACAACACAATATTGACGCTTGTTCAGACAAAGCAAAAGTTTCTTCACTAGGTAATGGACCTTGGAGCCTCTCCACTGGCTGGCCGAAAGATTCTGAAAGCTGTTGGATTTGTTCCAGACCTGCATGATTTGATGACAAACACTATATGAAAACGTAATTTCTTCTGCTTATCCTAAACAAGAAAGCTGCATTGGATGGCCCTTGAAGGGGAACAATATAGCTGATGCAAATTGGATAGCATGTGCCTAGCATTCAGATCAAGGGGTGAAGTCTTGTCACCTTTCAATTGCAAGTAGATAGTGTGTTCTGCCAAGCCATTCTCGTCTAGATCGATAGAATCCATTGTCCAGGGTGCCTTCTCCCTCAGAATGTTGGTCCCAGATTTGACTGGCAGCCTGGGCAACATAAATAAAACCCAGCAATCCTTGTAAAGACCCAAAGCAGCTTTTATAGAGGACAGGTTGATGGGCTGAAGGAGTCTGAATAGAAAAGAATGGAAACTGGCAACTGGCATTGCAACACCTGCATATGAGTGGTTTGTTGGCTTCATAAGACATGATTATTCAGAGGTAAACTCAAGGTCCTTGAGGACACTGGCTAGAGCATTTCAAATAATTTGGCAGCATGTTATGGCTGGTATTACCTCCCAAGCAAGCCCTCGATCAATCTTTAACACATAGAGTGTGGTTGGCGCTCCAGACATAGCATCCACATGCACAGTCTGCTCAGCAAACATAAAACCGTGCTGTCAGCCGTGATAAATATGCTTTTGCAGGCCATAAATATATACTCAGGGATATTTGTATAGCAATTGTCTAGTTATCAGAAAGAAGCTGGGACAACAAACGGAGATCAAGAGAATTGTGATTAACAATTCTCCACTGCAGCAACCATCGACTGCGCCTTCAACCAAGACACAATGAAGACAGAGTCCACACTACTGCACTGCTGTCATTGAACATGTGGCACATTCACAAGCAGGCAAACAAGGTGTTTCAGAGTTGTGGCTTTTGTAGATCAAGAGTGTACCTTAGGAGACTCTTGTAGCTCAATGAGGCTAGCTTTGATATCCACTATGCCAGAGTCAAAATGCCCCTCCTTGCGAGCATCTCGTATTAACTCATCAAAAATACTGACAAAGAACTCAAAAACCCTGATTACAACAGCATGGCAAGTGATTGTATCAGTTCTGATTTCAACCTCTCTTGAACTATGTACAAGTGTAATGAACTAAGCTAGCAACGAAGCACCTCTGAACATAATTGACAGCACCCAAGAATATGTCAAATGCAGCTCTCTCATACAATATACCAAGGACAAACTTAGAGGGAAGGGTGCATCTATAGCTTCCTCAGATCACCACTGTCAGATTCACACAAAGGTAGAGCAATCAAAACTATCTGCCAAGTTAATCTGTGGTAAAAAGTGCATTAGAAATGCACTGTAAAGGAGTACCGATTCTGTAGGTCAGGTGGTAGCCCAAGAGCCCTATTAAGGAATCGTGCTACATCATGTGTATCAGCTTCGGCAATCCTTCCTGAAGGCTTTGTAACTGACTTCCCTGAATTGCCATGATGAGCTACTGCAGTATTTGACCACCAGAAGGCACAATATTAGTGTGGTATATATTCCATATACAAGAGTCTCCTCAGAGTGAACAAGGGGCATCTTTACTTCCAAAACAGAATGTCTAACAAAGAAATTATCAGTTGTTGAAATCACAGGCAATTTACGAAGGAAATGGTTATTCTGGCACTTACATCCAACAGCATCACGAATTATTCCAACAGTTATAAGAGCCTGTCTACAATGATGGAAGAACTCCCTAGATCTGGACAAATCTCCATCCTGACAGCCAGGGGGTGCTACTAATGGTTCAGCCTGCACATAGAAACAAGCTCATTGGAATGGCCCTCTCCTAGCAACATCTACAAAGAGCCATGTCAATATTGCAGTACTTCCCAATTGAAAAATGTCTGTAATTGCATGAACCCTAAACCCAACAACAACTGACCCCCATCACATCCCTATAGAAGATTACCAGAAATAAACACACCTGTTCCATGATGGCTTTATACATGTTGGCCAGTGCCTTCTTACCATACGCACTATCATAGTTGTATGCACTTAGAGAAGGACCAGCCCTGTCACCAAAACATGTGGGCTTGGGTTAGAAGCCAGTGATATATCCTCTGGCCTTTCTATCTGCTTTACAAATGTGCAATCATGTAAACTGCTGAAACTGTGACTTGAAAAAATGATGTGCTCATATTATGGGGGGGCAATAACCTGCGATCGCCCTGTGTCAGTGCCCCTAAAGTCTCCAAGCGTTTAGCAACAATAGATGCAAATCTTCGTTCACCACCCAAGTTTGTAAAGAGCAATCTGCAGCAAAAATATCAAGCACAGAAAATTTAGCTTTGACTGATTTATGAGTAGAAGAATGACAGTTCAGAGAGCTTGAATATCTTGAACCCTTCAACAACATACATGACAAACAAAAAAGTAGTAAATTATGACTCCCTAGTTATTCTACACTAGATGCTTGTTAAAGCTGTCAAAATCCAGACCACCCACTAAAGGGAATCCATGCTCAGCAATAGCACAGCCAAGCTGAAACTGAAGTCAAGGGACTATCAAGTGAATGTAACTATTCCTGGATGGCAGACCATCAGCTATGTATTCTGCTTGGATAGTTCAGAGAAACACTCAAATATTCAACAGCACCAAATTTATTCCAGATTAGCTCTTTGAACATAACTCCACAAATAACATTCTTGTGTGTACAACACAAATAATAAGATTAGCAAGCATGTAACATACCGATACTGAGGTGCAGATGCTTGGTTGGAGCGATGGGTCCTTCCAAATTGTTGTATAGCACGATCAGCACTCCATGGAAGCTCCAATGTTATATGGACTCTTCTCCTCTATAATAATATACAGGTACCGAACAAGTATGACAAAATCAGTTCACGTCCAGCACTTCAGGATCTGGAAACAGAGACAAGGCAGCTTTCTGCACCAGAAGCTTGAGCAAGATCTCACATTCCATTAACAGCAGCAGAATTGAGAAATGATCTGACAGAAGGGTTATAGATATTCCAGATATGAGAACATAATAGCAACCAATCACCAAATTCCAAACACCAAACCCTGCCCTAAAAGAAAAGATAAAACAAGAACACAAGACAGTCATGTTCAGGGACCTTCAACAGCAATACCTATGGTATTGACCCCAAGCATACCATCCCCAATGATGGCATCAGTTCTGGGCAATGGGTGGAGGTTAATGTTTGACATTAACCAACATGCTGAGTTTCTGTCCCAAAGTAAGCAGTAATGGGGAAACTCAGCCATACTGCAGCTAGCTCAACCATACCCAAAAGAGAATGAGAGACTAAGAGACCCCAAGACTAAAGAGGAATACAAAAACAAAGAGAAAGGGGAAAAAACACTTGGACTTTCTGTTGCTAGACTTTATCCAAAAGTTCAAGAAGGCAAAAGTTGGGAAAGGCCCTGGTAAGAGAAATCAAGAAAATCATGCTTTCACATGGGAAGTAATTGAAAAATAGAGGTAAACCTTATTAAGGACACGCCTATCTGCTTGCAGTGACACACCAGCTGAGGCTGCTTCCGATATAACTGCTACATTTTTCTTTCCATTCATAAACTGCTGTTTTTCATGCATATTGATCATCTCCAGTGTTACATCCTTCCTGCATTCCAAAGCAGGAGTTGGGATCCATTGTGATAACGCTGCAATGCTTCTTTCTAGTGACATGGACTGACCATAGTGACGAACCAGAACAGCCAGGGAGAACCAGATTTCATAGAACATCCACTAGTGAGTAACAAGCACAGACCGCATGCACTATGGTTTAAAGATAGTTCCTCTGAGAGTTGCTCTCACAATTTTCAAGCAAAGAGTGCTCTTACGTGTTACGAGCTTGGTAAACAACACCCTTTCCATTTGCGGCCCGTATCAGCATCCCCCTTCTCCCTGTCATTTCTGCGACACAATCGGGGCCACCCAACTGTGCACAGCCATGGAACCCCATAAAATAAACTATTGCTCCCCAGGGAATTCACAGAGTTCACAACATAGCCTCAACAGAGAGAGAACCCCAAACCTCCACATTGTATGAACAATGCTATTCTGAACAATGCCATTAGGTTCATAGCCTAGCAAATACAGCACCTGTCACCCAGGAAACTCATAGTAGGAAGAGTCAATGACCTTTACCTGGTCAATGATGTCATCCAGTGGATTGTTGGGTAGGTCTAATTTTCGAATAGTGTCCAACATCATTGTCTTCCTTTGTTTAGCAGCCTCAAACCTGTGCAGATCCATATATCAGTTCACACAACCACATACACTGCTGCTAGCTGTTAATGCATATGACAGTTTCGACAATGAAAGGATCTAGACTAATAAGACATGAACAAACAGACAACAAAATAAAAGCATGGCACAATAGTTGTGTATACTATGGACACAACAAGGACACGTTTAATGCAGAATCTACTTAGTGATGACTTGGCCAGAATATTTCAAGAGGCAAGCATATGCTGGCCTTGCTCTGCATCATGTACAAACACAGTTCAGCAGAATTATGCATTCATCGGCAGATCCAACAAGATGGAGGAGATTACAATCCATACCTTCGACCCATTTCAGCAATATAGTGACGACGTTCCACTTGGTAGTCACTCGTTTTTTCACCACATTCAGAGCACAACCAATCACCAACCGGCTTCTCAAGCATGGGAGGTATAAGACATGCTGAATGTTGTCTGCTGCCACAATGAGAACACTCCAATAACGCTTCTGATTTCTGCAAGGCATTCAACCATGTGGGACATTCAAGACTCGCTCCTACTAGTACCAAAACTAAAGGAGGGTCAAACCTAAAACATGACCATAAGGACCTTTGGATTCAACATCCATGAACCATCTATCTTCTGCACTTTGTACAGAATGTAGCATATGACAGTCCATGCTGCCCTCCTGTTTATGGTTCCTACTCAACACAAGACACAAGAACGACAAAGAGAGCTACAACTTTAAGTAGCCTTTAGGAATACAGGGAGTGAATACTCACATCTTCAAGATTGCAGACATCACATTTCATGGACTCTTCTTCACTTTCTGCTGACTCAACATCTGATTCAGCTGCATAAGCAAACAACCATCACAGATTTTGCATGAGATGGTAGCCCATCAGTGAATGGAGAAATGGCAGTTGAGAGAAAGCTGAGAAGTGGAAAACTCCATGAGTGTAAGGAACATTGGGGACAGCATAGTACCAACAAAAAAATAAAAATCAAGAGAGTTGCAAGTGCTATCATACACTAAGGAGCTTCAATGAATCACAGGAGACATAAAACCTTCACAACCAGCAATAAGAACAGGCATTCAATACACAGATAAGTTGCAGATATAGATGAAATCCAACAAAATCAACAGATCAACAAATCAGCAATAAATCAGCAAGTGTGGAAAGCAGCCAACCCACATATAAGGAGAAGAGCAAAAAGAAAGGGAAAAAAAAAAAAAAAACTAAATTTTGCTGGCCAAACCCAAAAGAAAAATACATCAAGAATATAAAAACAAAACAATTTACAAAAACAACAAAAGAACCAACCCCCCCAGAC
>Ga0116231_10000444_pt1 | contig 71092 bp, 39 predicted proteins | sample S1TSphgellanicum_2_FD_89695 | JGI IMG/M metagenome (GOLD analysis project Ga0116231, IMG submission 89695) | Host-associated microbial communities from peat moss isolated from Minnesota, USA - S1T2_Fd - Sphagnum magellanicum MG | ecosystem: Host-associated > Plants > Peat moss > Unclassified...
AAATCTAGCTTTTTGGAGGATGTGAAATCAAAGGACAATATCAATGATGTCATAAAACAACTCCTACATGATTTGTGTGGCAAAAGGTTATGCAAGGATGAAAATGTGAATAAAAAAGACCTTAACAAAATTAGGCAATGTATAATATCAGAGAAAGTGTTAGTGGTGGTGGATGATGTTGGTAAAGTGGAAAACCTTACATCCTTGCAACTTCTCATTGATAAGGATGACAAAAATGCAACTTCTATAGAAGGTGGGAGGGGTCAAAATGAAGAAAAATGAAAAAAAAACACATTTTACAATTTGAAAAAATGTATTATCTTTACAACTTTTTTTTGGCTAGTCCCTTGACTTTACATTTCAAAGATGATTTGTAAAACTTGAAAAGGTGATTCTATAACATTTTATATCATTCAAAACATAGAAGACAATTAGTTGCAACATAGTTGTTGCGTTAGTGGCACATTTACAACAATTCTAAAATAGTTGTTACTTGCAACTATAGTGCAACTCCTTCAAAAGTTGAACACAGTTGATTACAAATGTATATACGTTATACAAATTATCATATAGAAAAACCATTTTCAATTCACTTACAACTATAATACAACTAACTGATTTTCTAATGTGACAATTTATTTATTAATACCCTCTATTTCCAAAAGGATAGTTGCATATTAGTTATAATACCTAAAGGGCAATTGCACAATAGTTGTATATGAATCTTTTCTTGACTTTAGTTACAAGGTATGTGGTTTCAATAGACCCAATTTTTCATAGTGTTATCACATTTTAAATTGATATATGATGATTAAAAACATGTTGATGAATGAATTGCATGCATTATTGACAAAACATATATGTTCATGGATGAATTGAATCAATAAACTACAAACTAAACTATATAAATCATCCAAGGATGTTATGAACATTGGGGTTTTTGGGTATCATCTAAGGTGAAAGCATGGTTAGGTGATTCAATTTCAATTTCATGAGAAACCATTTTTAACACTAATTAACATTACACATAATCTTGTCCATTTTAACCCATGTGTTTGTGACTTTTGTCCAAATCAACCATTTTTGTGACCATAGATGTGATTGTGTTTACATTATTTGTAATTGCATAAACAACTACAAAGTGATTTGTAGTTGCATATGCAATTTATACTTGCAACTTTAATGTCCATTTAGATGAAAATAAAGGTGAAAAAATATTTATATCATCTATTTTTAGTGGCATTCCCAAAATAGATGAAATGTATTTGTTTATGTGACTTGGAAAGTGGTTCATAGGCCATTGGACACCACATGACATCTTTTCAACTTGATTTGCAACTATAAATCCTAGTTGCAAATGCACATGTAATGAAATGTGAAAAAAAAAAGTTGGCCAATGAAATTGCTAGATTTAATGGTCTAATTGTTTATCCTTAACTCTTTTCAATAAACTAACCATTAAATGTGTAATAGGGTTTGGTAGGTTTGTGAAAATATTAGGGGACCCATGGCAATTAATGGTAGAAATAGGGCTAGGTAATAAGTAATATGTATGTGGCTAAATAGTAAATAGTATGTAAGTAGACTATTTATTAATAGGTATTTCATTGTGTTGAATGAAATAATGTTATGATTAATTAATTAATTAATTAGGTTAGGTTATTAATCAATTAGTGAGTTGTAAGGTAGTTAATAATAAGTAATATGTATGTGGGTTAAGTAGTTATAAGTATTTTATCATGTTGAAATGTGATTTTTTTGAATTAATTACTTAATTAGGTAGACAAGAAAATAATTATTGAATAGGCTTAGTAGTAAGAGGAATTTATGACCCATTTAGAAACACTATATAGTGAATACATTATATATCATACATCTAAATTTATTTTTTTGGGTACAATTATGATTTATTATAAGCAAAATTGTATAATATAACTTTTAAAATCAAATAATGAGATGTGAAATTACATAATTTATTTTTACATACAATTTTTATCATTATTAAATTCTTGTGCATATAGACCAATGAAGCTTTTCAAAACAAAATAAAGAATAATCAAGCATAACAATTTGAAGTTCACAATCAACTTTGGAGTTGTTGAAGCTCTCCAAGAATTTGATGCAAACAACAAGAACATCCTTTAGAAGGCCTTAGAGCCCTATAAGGTGAAACATTCAAATATATAGAACTTTACTTTCATACGTTAATGTTGGTTGGTTTTGAAAGACATCTCACATTGGGTTGACATGCACATGGAAGCTATAAAAATCATTCCCTTGAAACAAAAGGGATGTGTTTTATCCATGTTAGAAGTTGATGCAAGTGAAGCCAAAATGATTGAAGCACCAATAGTTTTCTAAGTTTTGCAACAAGATGCCCATAAGGTGTGAAAGTTGCCAAAAACAACTTGTAGATGGCCAAAAACAAAAAAATTGTGATGAAAATGCATGTTTGAACCATAGTAAACATGGCCACAACAACATTGAGAAGGTGAACACCCTTGAGGAGCAAAGTGCAATGACATTGTTCACAATGTTCACAAATGAATTACTCTTGAAAGAAACCTTTAAATACTTCAAGTTTCAAAGGCAATAAGAGTTGTCAAAGTTGAAAGTGGGATTACAAAGTGCCACAACATTCACTATAATTCCACCAAACATCACAATTGGAGTTTCATTGTAATTTTGTACCCTTGCAACTATCCACAAAAATGAGATGATAGATGTTGTCAAATTATTTGATAATAATGTAAACTTGTTGAAGTTGTAAGAGAATTAATTGAATCAATTGAAATAGATGCAATTGTCATCATACAAAATCTGAACAAGTTTGAATGATGTTTGTCTTTTGTAAAGCGATGCACATTTTTCTTGAAGAAATCATGGCTAAAATGGTTCCCATAGTGATTTAGGTTAATGAATTGCACCCCATTTTTGTAGTAGTGCTATTGAATAAAATCTAAAAAATTCAAGAGTCCTTACCACATGTAAATGGGGTGTAATGTACATGACATCTAAAACAAAGTTGTAGTTTATGAAAAAATAAAATAAAGCATTAAATATTAGTATATTTTCATAAAATTTGAAATTAAGATAATTTTTCAAAATGAAATGCAAAATTTGGTAGGATATGTACACTTTGAAAAAATTAATAATTATTCATGAAAAGTTAATACAAAAAGGTGGCGTATTGAAAAAAAAATGTATTTTTAGTAACATATTGCAAAAGATTTCATCCCAAAAGTCCTTTCTATGAGAAAATGAAAATGACCACAAAAAGGATTGTAGTTGTTGAATCCCTCATCACCAAAGGTTCATTTGATTGTGATTGCACCCACTACACATGGGTAAAAATGTATTGAAAGAAGCCACTTGCCCCCTTTTTTTGGGCCCTTTTTAGGACTTTCTTTGACCCAATTTATGATTGTATAAATAAATATGTTTTGATTACATTTTAATCAAAATTTTTTTAATTAATTAAAATATGGGAATATTTATATTAAATAAATAAATATTTATAATAAATAAATAAATATGAAAATATTATTATATATGTATATTGTGGACAATTATATGTATATATAATTAATTTAAAATTTTTTTTTTTTGGTATGTGAAAAGGACATGGATCCATTGGAACATACCAATGAATAAGTTTTGTGAAAAAACACCCCCAAAATTCAAAATATTAAAAATGAAAAGCAATTTTGAAGCAAATATCATTAAATAAAATTACACCACAAAAAAACACTTGTCCACACAAATGTTCTAAGTCCTTAAATCATATAAATAGATTCTTGATACATAATGGATTAATGTCAAAATTTGTGGGTTGAAACTTTGGTTATAATGGAACCTATTCCAAAAAACAAATTGAATTTTCAAGTTTTTATTTTCTTATGGTGCTTTTCCAAATGTATAGAGGTGCATTTTATTTGGGTGTCCATGCCCACCGTGGCTCCTTTTAGTGCATTTTTACCCATATACCACAAATAGACCATTATTCCTTGAATTTAATCTTTTAAATTGATTTCTAAAAAATATTAATATTAGATAACATTAACATTGTGAAAATAAAAATATAAAGCCCAAACACCAAAAATGAAACCCAAAATTAAATGCAACATCTTTTGCAGGTGTATACTTTATGCATGTGTCATAAAATTACCCAAAACCAATCATGTACTAATAAAATCAATTTTCAAATAAAAAGATAATTACACACTAAGGTGGATCAATTTTGGCACATGTGGAATTCCCAAAACATCCAAAAACTATTTTTAAAATATGTTTTTAACAAGGATTATGAAACAATACACATGACAAGGTGTTATTGGACAAAGTTTGGCAACTTTAGTTTAATGTATAGAGTTTTATATTTTGAATATGAATTAAGTTATTAATTTAATTGTACATAAACCTTGACTTTATTTTTTTAAATCCAAAAATCAGCTTGTACATTTCGATATTTTGATCTTTGGATTTCAACATACTTCCAAAAAGTCCTTTCTTATGTCATTGTCACCAAACCATATTTTGGATGCCAAAATATTGACTAATTTGGGCATTGCATGAAAACATATTTAGTCCATATTCATATATTAAGGAGTTTTATTGGGTTTCTTAGATCACTTTTTAAATTAATCTTATAATGAAATGCTAACATTTTAACAAATTTTTATATTTGTTGTACAAGTATTATAGATTTCTTAAATGAGTTCCTTCCAAATATTTCCATCCATATTCCAATTCATATTGTATTAGAAGCTTACCCTTACTCTTATGGAAATTATCATTGTGACACCAAAAAATGGATTTTTTAGTGTGCAATCATTCAACAAATGAAAAGTGGAAGATTGTATTAAAAGGGAAGTCCAAAGGTGGTTAAACTCATCATAAGCAAAAAGTAAGAATAGACAACATTAACATCCTTTGAAGTGTTGTGGAAATTTTTGAATGTTTGCATAAAAATGAAAAAAATCATCTTTTTTTGCTCACAAACAACTAAAGACATTTATTACTAATGAGAGACATTGGTTACCTAGATGTCAATCCTATTAATTTATTTCTTTTGTTCACATTGTTTTTATACTTATAAAGCTTCATGTGAAGGTTGAGTGGGTATGTTTTTGTTGGATCAGCCATGAACTTAGAACAATAATGACATGCGCAATAGTTTATATTTCATTTTTGCAAGAAATGATGTTAATATTTTTATGACCAATGTAAAGGATGGATTAAGAAACTGCATGCACATTTAAATTTAGATTCATGGTGCATTGATCGCTACACTAATACAAAATGGGGTGTAGTGCACTAGTCTAAATCACCATGGGGTCTTCAAATTGAAATAAATTGATCTTACCCTAGTCATTTCACCTTGGTTAAAGTTATGTCACATCTATGGGGTCACTATGTAATTATCATGTTAATTATTTGAATTGATTCATTATTAATTGAATTAATTCACTATAATAGATTGGTTTTTTATTTATGTTGTTACTAGTTACATTGGATCTAACTAAAGAAAGGTAAGTAGGTAGGTTGGTTTTATGTTCTTACATACATAGGTAATAGGTAGATGTGTAAGTACATCACAAATTTATCAAACTTCATAGGTTTGTATAATTTTTTTGTGAAATGTGATTTTCATACGTTCATAAAAAAATTGCATAGTTTTATGCAAAATTATATCATAATAATTACATGGATTTAGTTAAAATGTAAATAATATGTAATTCACATCAAAACATCATAAATAAAAAATACAAGTCACTTATATAGAAATAATATATACACATTATTAGTGTCATTTTTACATTTTGAAGCCCACAAATTTTGTAGACATATTGTTTTATAAATTTTGCACAAATTCTATTAAAACTTTGTGATATAATTTTTTTGTGATGTAGGTAAATCGACATCCTTCAAGTAGTCCCTACAAAATCCATGGCTTCAAAGTGAATGGCTTATGGATGCGAAATACGTATGATTTACATTTAGACTAAATTTATGCAATTAATCAAGGTGAAATGATTTTGAAAAGAGGCATAATCATTCAAAAATAATGTTTCATCCATTTGAATATTTAAAATATTGAATATGTACAAACATTGTTCATATTAACCACATCATGGAATTCATGCAATTTTTACATGAATTTATTAAAAGCAAAATTTTCACGAAATTTGTATGAACCTATGAAGCTTAATAAGTTTGGGATGTGACCTTTTTCACCATGGTAAATTTGTCCAAATTCATTCAAAATCTAGTGAAACACAAAGTGACCTTGATCACATATTATATTAATGTAAAAGTGGATTTCCATTAGGTTGATGGGTTGAATATAGACATAATGAATAATGTCAGGCAACCAAAGATCAAAAGGACTATTTGAAAGATTGATGTTGATGTCAAATATGAGGTGGGTGAAAGTAAGGGAAAAAAAACCAAACATTGTGTGGATAGTCCTTAAAAACTATTCTTTGAAAATTTGAACAATCACCATGTGAACATTACAAATCAAAAAAATTGTCTTAATTTTGAAATAAGGTTTTGTACTTTCAAAGTTACACCTACAACATTTTCATGAAAATTCACCATGTTTCAAGAGACTTTTTATGTGTTTAAAGCATTCAAGAAAAACATGTGGACAATGTGGTTTTTTTGTATCAAAAGGTTTTTTCCTTTATTAAATGTTCACCAAATTGTTTCAATTTTTTTGTGAACTTTAATATATTCCACAAAAAGGGATCTATGTGTTCAAAACATTCAAAAAATAATTATACATATACCTTTTTAGATTTTAATACTCGAATGTCCTTTTACATTATTATAGTTTTGAATTTGTAATCATGGTTCAAAGTAAAGTTATAGATTTGACTATAATGTAACATTTGATGCAAAAACAATTGAGTTTTTATCAAGTTATATGTCACTTTTGGCTTCAAATGTGATATTTAAAAAATTGAATGAAAAATGTAATATAAACCAATAGAAAATTGCCATGTGGAAAATGTAGTCCTTGGAAAGGACTTTAACCTTGGCACAATTGGCTCCTTTTTCATGCTTTCACCTAGGTAGGCAATATTAACTATGTTTTTAGTCATGTGTTCATGAGCATTTTCATGTTAAAGAATACCACAAGGGATGTCATGCGTGAATGTAATTTTATTACACATGACAACCAAAAAAACTCTAGATTATTGATCAATTATCAAGATAAATTATTAAAATGAAATATTACATTATTTAAGTATATACCAATGGTCAATAATTAATAAAATTCACAGTGTTACATGTCATAAATTTATAGTTACAAAGTCTTTAAGTAAGTAAAAGCACTTTTGTCATAGCCAAAAAAGGATTCTATTTTCCCCAATTTATTACATATGTTTAATTTTTAAAATAAAAATATGGATTCAATTCTTTCTTCAAAGTTCAACATGCTTTTACAAAAGTCTTATTTGGAACTCCTCATGGGGGCTTATCTTTGGCATGAAGATGCCTAAAAACATAAAATTATGCAAATTCAATGGAATTTAAATAACTCATTAAAAAGAATGTTGGATATATGTTAGTTGGACTTTCTTACATGTGCATTTCCCACAAAAAAAGGTCTTTGGGTTCTTGTCATTCCATCGAATTATACCAAGTACATGGCTAACTAGAACCATGTGCATTTTTAATTGTATTATAGTTCTACACATACTTTTTATGGAAGATTAGTAATAGGGCTATACATTTCTCCACCAAAACCCTCTTCCCAATTATGTACCACACACATATCTATATGAGATAATCTTCTGTTCAAAACCTATTATGTTGTAAAATGAAAAATCAAGAATCCTACTTTCCATATTTGTAGAATATCAAACATGTGCACAACCACCCACACACATACACACATGTACACAACATTGCATTATGCATATTATAACTTTTTCATGATCGTCATTGTTTTAATGGAACATTACAAAATCAAAATGATGGTCATCCATTTCAAGATCCCAATCCTTTTAAAGAGTTTGTTTTCCCGCTTTTATATTCTCAATGTAACAATTTCATTCCTTTAATAAACTTCTAACAAGTTCTTCTAACCATTTCTTGTAACTAATTACCATTATTGGTTTGGCTAGTTGTCGGCTTGCTAAGGGGTGAGGTAGCTATGCATGCCAACTTGCCATATGAGTTTGCTTATGTTAGTAAGCTATTTCTATGCATATCTATTTGCTATATAGATAAATACCTTCTTTATCTTGATTTGGCACATCTTGATTCTTGGCAAGCCATTTCTCTCTGTGTTGATTTGCATGCAAACTTGCTACATGTTATACTTCTCCATGTCTTACCTACCTTGACATTCCTTCTATTTATTTCTTACATACATTAAAGGTAAAGCACCAATTGACCTTCTTTTTGCATGTCAATTTAGAGACTTTTATGTTCTTTTAAAAAAAAAATTCCAACAGTTTTGACATTGCATCCATGGCTTAAGGTTGTTCAAATCCAAAAGTGTGAAATGGCAAAAAAAGATTACAAGGTGATTTCATGCCAAAGGAAAATTATTAAAAAAATAAACTTTGATGCACAATTGTAGAATCATATTTCATAAATTATTGCATAAATACTTAGGTAATATCAATGGAGGCAATGATTTGTTTGGGAAAATTTCATCAAAATGTAACCAAAGTTTTTTTTGTAGCAACCTCTAGTATAAAGGAAATGTTAATAAAAAATTGTATTTTTTCCAAATTGGTTTTTTTGAAAAAGTGATTTCATTCCTTGCTCACATAGACATTGACAAGTGTTGTGCAAGTAGAACAACATTAATACCTCTTGTTGTCAAATGGGTATGGCATGAGGATTCATCCACTTAAAGTTTTCCTTTAGTATGATCATGACCATTAGATTTGATAAAACTAGCTCCGTCCTAAAGATTGAGTTTGCCTAAATCTAATACCTAATGGAATATTGATAAGCCTAACAATCACTATTTTTTGGTCCTTCAAGCTTTAAGGTTGAATGTTGTTGCAAGGCCCACATGTGGGATTTTGGGAATTATGAGTTGTGGTTTGAAAAGAATTCAAAATAACACCTCATGAACTTGAACTCAATTCTTTTTGAAGCTTCATCATTCTTGAAGTTTTGAACCTCTCTAGTTCTATTTGTCATTATGTTGAAGGAGTTGGAATAGTGAGCTTGGCACTTGAAACTGAAACCTTGCACTTTGCAACTCATGTGTTGGTGCAATAGAGAAATAGTAGAGACCTACAAATGAATCATTGAATAGAGCTCTTGTAGTGGACTAATTTCAAATGCACCCATTTGGGTGAAAGCACATTATGGTGACCCCCTTTGGGGTGTCACATTTTACTACTTTCCAGGGATGTGCATGTTTGAGTGTATCCCACTTCAAACTTTTGAAAGATTTTCACAATATTTTTGCATATTATTTTAAATTTAACCTAGGCAAAAGATTAAAAAAGAAATTATTTCATTTCATTTTATAAAGTGGGAGATTAGAGTATATTTGTGGAAATGAATGTAATGTACTTGTGTACTCAAAAACACAAATATACTCCAAAAATAATTTAATGATTTTTGGTATTTATGAAAGTTGAAGGTATATTGAACCATGTCATTTGACATAATATGAACTATGCTTGGATACCATGTAACTAATTTGAAAATTTTCATATCAAAAAATGAAGTTTTTCAACAAGGATGCGATAAATGTGTGGTAAATTGAAATTTTGACAAGTAATCACATCCACATAGAAGATGACAAGCATAGTTAGATGGGCCTTTTTTTATTTCAATAAAATTGATTATTTTAATGACTAATGGAGTTCTAAAATTAATGCAGTCAAATGAAACTATTGTCCTATTATACCAATGTATATTATAAATATATTCATGGATCTTTCAATATAAATAATGAAATTTATTTTTATTTTAAAAATAATATTACATAAAATTAGTTTTGTAAAAATAATTACCATAGGGCCCGAAAACAAAAATTGATTCCCAAAATTAAATGTATCATGCTTTTGGAACAATTATATTGTATGTACTATAATACTAAACCCAAAAGTGTTCCAAATGGGGTCATCGTAGTGTGCTTTGACCCATCTAAAGTCACATTGCATGTCTTTTTAAATTTAAATAAGTCATCTCATCAATATGATGATGAACATTGACATATTAGGATTTCTTTTTTCTTTTTTCTAAAGGACAATGATGTGCCAAACTTGTCATTGTCCTCTTGCTTTTTGTTTTTGAATTTGAAATTGTAGATGATGAAAAAAATTAGTTTTTAATCTAGGTGTTGGTTCACCCTACCCTTATATGGCATGCCATATAGTGATTATAAGTCTTAGAATTGAAACTTTATTAACAATCAATGAAGTTTTTAGCCTTTACATAATGGATGCACTTATTCATTATTTGATGATGCACTCCCCATGTTGGCAATTTTGTACCTTTGCTTATGTCAACAAATTTTCTTTTGCAAAGACCTTATCACAATGAAGTTAACATTAAATAATGCATTAAAAAAAAAGTAGTTCGTGTAAATTTGGGTAAAATTTTAAATGATAATTTTTATCTTTTAAGTTTTGTTATTTTTCTAATATTGTGGCAACAATGCAAGTCATGATAGGGGAGGCTAGGTGTGTGGATTGACACCATCGTCATGCAAGTATTTTAATTGAAGTAAATCACAATGCTACAAATATGAGTGGTGTTGGGTACATTCACAATCAAAGGAATTAGTTAGTATAAGGTCCGAGTGTTTTGAAAGGACTACGATTTATCACATTTGAAACATGGTTTACATACTTTGATTGGGGCTTGTTGTACATAAGATGATAACGTCAACTTCAAAAATTTAATCCATGTATGTTTCCATAAATATTCAAACCATATGTAATTGAATGTATTAATTGAATGTAAATTCTATAGATAAATCAAATGTGTGCATTTCAACAAAAGTAAACATCTTAACATTTAAAAAATATATTTGTGTTTAAAACCTTCAATGATATATTATACATCAAATTTATCAAGATTGAGTTTTTTCAACAACATTCTAAATATAACAGTTCATATTCACCAAAAAAATAAATAATCCCACAGAACACATCCAATCTTCATGAAAATGCACCCTTGCCCTTGCTTACATGACAAAAAACATTTTGTCTTCGAATAAGTCTTTCAAATATGTAGTTTTAGTGGTCAAAAGCACGTTCAATACTAAGAAAGGACTATAGTGAATGACCATATTAGATGGTATATTCAAAATTTTATCACTGCTAGGCCTTCATAATCATTAATATATGGCCATTGATAAATTTTTAGAATTAATGGTTTAAATTTACATAAGATAAAGGATGTTAAAAGTTTCAGTTCCCATTCAACATCTGACTATGCATTGCTTACAATTCATTTTATGACCAATGAAACATCTTAGAATTACATTAAAAAAATTTAGATGAAAATTTAGAAGTTTAAAAATATTATGCACTTGATTTCATTATATTCCAATCATTAAAACTTTTTCAATGATTTTTGAAAGTTAGGAGGGTGTAAGATTTTATTGCACTCAACACCATCCTTGGGTCCTTGTATCGTGACTACACCCTATTGCATTTTTTAGTTTTAAAAAAAAAAAATGCAATTTATTGATGGTACATGTTCGAGTTTTCGAGTTCATTGTTGAATTTGTAGTGTGCACATGGGTGGGTGTAAACATTTTACCTTTGGGCACAACCATTGCACTTTGTAGGATAAGATTCAATTTTATTTGTGGAATCAAACTTAGTTTGCAAGACTTGATGAAACCTTCAAACATTGCCATTATTTGTTGCATCATCATGGCTTACATTGTAGGACCATAGAATTTTTCTTTCAATGATGAAAATGAAAATTGCAACATACAAAAACACAACTAAACTAGATTAATTTACAAAAATATTTAGAATTAGAGTGTACATTTTTGTTAATTTGTAGAGTGATTAATTTATTTCTTTTTCATGGAGGAATTGCTTACAAAACATCAAATTTAAAGACTTAAAAATTGGCAATAAGTTTTTATGGAGGAATCATTTTGCAAATTTTAAATTTTAAGTGAAGTATGTTATAGGTTATTTTACAATTTGACCCAGGTTTTACATTAATTTTGTGCTATTACTATATACAAGTTTTGTTGTCTTTGTATTTTGAAGTTCATTAGTGTATCATGGCCCATTGAAACCTCCATGATTGAAGTGGAGTTGTTTAGTTCTAGGCTTTTTGCTTTTCCTCCTATTGAAGGTTTTACCCAAATGAATATTCTCTCCCTGAAACACTTTAGTATGCATAATCTATTGATCCTAATGTTGAACTTCATTAAACAATGCATAAACAATTTTTGCAAATTTCATATATTTGGAGCAAGAACCTAGACTCCCAAACCCTACTATTAAAAAGTGGAAGTATGTGTTTGGCCGAAATTTGAAGATGTTTGGGCATAATTGCCATGGGCATAATTAATTATTGACAAGGATGGTCTAATGACCTCTATGGGGTGCAAAGTTTGTCCCATTGAAGGCAAAGAAAAATTATTGATTCGAGCAAAACTTGAATTCTTGTTGAAACATGCACTTGGAGGAAAGTCAGTTTTGAACTATGCCAAAGGCAAATTCTATATGAGCAAAAAGTATGCACATGTAAAAAATGCAATTTTGTGCCCAAATCCCTCATAATTCTATTTTTTTGCCTCTTGTTAATCAAGCTTTGGTGTCAATACACCAAAAAATTACATTTGTGATTTAGACACTCTTGTGATCTTATGATTAATTTTTCATCATGTAGTCATGTCATTAGCCATGTAACACAACTTAGTTACATTTATGACTACATAATTAGGTCATGTCATGAGGCTCACAAATATATGACTAAGGCACATGGTTTGATTTGAAAACCATGTTTCATCAAATAATAAAATGTATTAGACACGTAACATAATTGGGAAAAAATTATATGAAATTTTTTTATTGGTTTGAAGCATGCATTAAGAAACAATATGTTCATACTTATATGATATATGAAAGGAAAAGTAAAAAAAATGTAAAAAATCAAAATCAAAAGAAACTTAACTCAAAAAAAGTTTATGGACTTTTGAATATTTTAAAATGGACTTTATTTGCAAAAGTTCATATCATAATCATTTATTGATGGATTTTTATTTTTTTCTTTTAACATGTATGTTAAAGAATCATATAGTTGGTTTTTTATCCACATAATAATATTAGTTCATTAACCAATTTTAATGCGCCATTTAAGTAATGATATCATAGTAGACTACAATTTTTAAGACTATCAATGGACTTTTATGGACTTTATTGGCTACCAAAATTGTTCCACTTAATCTTACAACCACCCCATTGCTACTTCTTGATGAAGTTGAAGGTTTGACATTGTGAACTTCAATGACCACTTGTTATCATGTTATTTTGAAAGTGCTACTATAGAAATCTTTCTACAATCTCATAGATATGTTTGAAGGTTTAGTTACATAATGAATTTGAATGCAATGATTGATGCTTATCATGTATAAAAAAATCATATACTAAACATGTTTTCTACAACAATAGGTCAATGAGATATGGAAAAAATAAAAAATGGAATAGATGCCGACAAAGTCTGATTCAAAATGTTACTTCGTATTTTGAAATCACTTTGTTGGGTTGTATAATTTATTATAAAATATTTTGCTCTCTATTGTTAAATTTAATTAAATGGAAATTTCAAATCCTACATACTTCAAAAAATCATGGAAGAAGTTGTAAGGATGGTGTGCATTGTGAGGCTATTTTAATTTGGTATTAATTATGTCAACAAACATAGCGATGTTCAACATGTTAATCACAAATTTAAAAAGCTTCATGAAGTTCCTTTCTCAAGGAATCTTTTGGCTTTGAAGATCACCAAAAGCCCTCCAAAGGAAAATGAATCAAGACCTATGGCTTATGATGAAGTGCAAACATGCATAATGAAGGTCTTTACCTACCTCTTTAGTTATCCTTAGCTATAGACCTACCTATTTTATGTGTAGGATAAAGCACTAAGGGTAGTTCTTTATAGGAATAAAGGCTTCATGAAGTAAAGCCAAAGGCAAGCCCAAATTATCATAAAAACTCACCTTGAGGACTTTAAATGGCAGGTGAAAGCATGGTAAAGTGTACAATTAAAAATACTTGCTAGTCTACTTATCAAGTGAACAAAAAGTAGGACCACAACCCATCACAAAATTGTTAGACATTCAAATTTTTTAGTTGAATGATAAATAACAAGATACTTTTTCATTATTACACATTAACTTTTTAATTTTTCATTGTAAAAGTAGGTTTCAATTAGACTTTTCTACATGCAAGTAGCTTTTAAAACCTATTTTCTACAATGTAAAATTTGATTCAAGTATGTGTTAAATATATTCTACCAAAGATAAAGTAGATTTTGGTGATGTTGTAACTTGATGTAGTTAAACTATTACCTATGTAATTCTTTAATGGGTATGTTTAGTGATTTAGTTGTTAATAGGATTTCATGATTTAATTTGGTCATGGTACATTGAATTTCACATATTAATTTGTGTGAAAGTGATGTGAAATCACATGGGGAACCATGTGATAGACTTTAAGAAATTTCTTGTTTAGTTTCCTTATGAATAGTTTATGTAAAATCACATGGGGAGCCATGTGATTTCTAGTTTAGTTTCTTTTTGGAATATTTTATGTGAAATCACATGGGGAGCCATGTGATGTATAAATTTTAGGAAATTTTTTGTTTAATTTCCTTTTGGATAGTATATAAATGGGTGTTTGTGGCCTTTAGAAACACCTTCACTTGAGAGAAAGAAGTTGTTGTATGAATATAAAGTTTCATGGAATAGAATTGTGAAGGAATCGAGGTTTTAGTTTTGAAAGGTTTTGGTGTTATTTATGTGTAATTCATGTGTAGTTCATGGTAGGAAAATGGTGAGACATATTAATTATACATAGACAATAGAAATGTGAGAAAATATTTATGCAACCAAGAACATAGATTTTCATAACTATGTAATAAACATACATAGTTTCAGTCCTAAACCCATTTGTGATCTACATCTTTTTGTTCCGTTGTTGGGATCCAAATTTATGTTCTTTTTGTTGTGGGATTTAATTTTGTTGTTGAAAGTTTGGTAGGAAGAAGAAATAATAATAATAATAATTTGTTTTGTTTTAGAACGAGAGATGTAAGGTGATTTGTTTATCCCCAAATCATGGAAAAAAGTGCTAACATGGGTGGAGGAGATTCAACTTGTGGCAATGGAGATTACAAAAGGCAAACCAAGTCGAGTTTGGTGCACGATTGGACGCATAAAGCAATATCATGAAGACCATAAACACGAATCATGGTTTTGAAAAAATAACCTATTTTCAAAGTTGAGGTTTTACAAAAATAACCTATTTTCAAATTGAAAAGCTTTGCAAAGAAAAGTTATAGGTAAGAAGGGTTAATAAGCTACAAGCAAGAAACCTTAACAACTTTTCTTTACGAAGCTTTTCAAACTCCCACAAATTCAACTTTAGTTCGTGCCTAGGAGTATAAGTAAAATCCAAAAGCAAACTTGGGGTCAAACATAATGACTTGTGTTTTATGATTTTCATGATGTTGCTTTATGCATCTAAAAGATATAGATCACAAACGGGTTTAAGACTGAAACTATGTATATTTATTACATAGCTATGGAAATCTATGTTCTTGGTTGCATAAATATTTTCTCACCTTTCTATTGTCTATGTATAACTAATATGCCTCACCATTATCCTACCATGAACTACACATGAACTACACATAAATAACACCAAAACCCTTCAAAACTAAAATCTTGATTCCTTCACAATTCTATTCCATGAAACTTTACATTCATACAACAATTTCTTTTTCTCAAGTGAAGGTGTTTCTAAAGGCCACAAACACCCACTTATATATTATCCAAAAGGAAACTAAACAAGAAATTTCCTAAAGTTTACATATCACATGGCTCCCCATGTGATTTCACATAAAACAATCCAAAAAGAAACTAAACTAGAAGTCACATGGCTCCCCATGTGATTTTACATAAAATATTCATAAGGAAACTAAACAAGAAATTTCTTAAAGTCTATCACATGGTTCCTCGTGTGATTTCACATCACTTTCACACAAATTAATATGTGAAATTCAATGTACCGTGACCAAATTAAATCATGAAATCCTGTTAACAAGTAAATCATTAAACATACCCATTAAACAATTACATAGGTAATAATTTAATTACATCAAGTTATAATGCCCTCAAATATATAATGATATTTATGCTATAACTTCATACATGTCTATTTTATTAAATTTTCTAATGAAAAAATAGGTTTGAACACCATTTTGACTAGTCAATTTCAAACGTACTTATTCCCTACTTTTATCATAATGAAAATTTGAAATTTTGTAGTTGATTTACAATAAACCCAATTGAGGGCTTAATAGTTTTAAAAGGAAACACAAGTAAAATTTGAATCTACTTTCTTGTGTTTTTGTGAAAAACTATTTATTTTAAAACTTGATATTTTTTCGTCAACTTTTTATATATATTTTACCATGCTTTCACCTTGGCATAAAAACATATTGCAGTTTTTTTTTTAAACATTGGCCATTTTGCCTATGACAAAGCCCGTCAATGTCAAAACTTTTATTATGTTCTATAAATGTGACTTCAAATACATTAATAAAATTGCATTAGGTTTTTTTTAAGGTCAGTAGGAACAATGGGCTAGAAGGCCATGCTTGCTTAAAGCCAATAAATGAATGCCATATCATTTCCTTAAACTTTAGTAGATTAATTATTGAAAATTGAATGTGAAATTAAATTTTTGTGAAATGTATTATAACCTATTTTGACATGTTATGAAACCACTTTTGTGCAATTGTGTATGGAGGTGCGATTTGATAGATTTTATGCCTACCTACCACTTTACCCACATGTCTCATGTATAGGAAGAAGGGTAGGTTTCTCCAAAAAGGTCCACAAAGATCCCAATGTGATTTTTATCTTTTATAATTTTCATTTGCTAGCTTTTCTACATATTATAACAAAGACCTATAAGATGCTTGCAACCCTAGGGAAGAAAGGTTTACTGTGTGAAGTACATCTAAATTCAAACAAAAAATGAGGTTGAGTTTGTACATTTCCATTCAAAATGGTGTTATTCACACACAAGCACGTGCATGAGTTGACTTGGTAACACCATGCACAATTCATTTTACTTTCTCTAGCTCAAGGGAGGTTGGGTGGGGAAAGGGGAGTCCATACATCATTAACACCCCATCACATGGGGATTGATGACATGTTTTTGGACTCTTTTGAATGCCATACAATTCTAATGGAATATATAAAGAAAAAACCCATTTGTCACTACATGGCTTTGGAAATGGCTTTGGACACTTTGACGCCATGCAACAATGAACAAGATATGATGGGCAACATTACCTTTCATAAAAAGCTGCTATGTAAGTATTCCACAAAATCTAGCCATCTTAATAATGGAATCGGTTGAAAATTTCCTTGAACTTGGGGTTGATAAATTAGATTTATCTTCAACATATAAAGCCAAGCCAAGATTAATTTATGTTATATGGCATTGAACATATAAGCCATATGTTTACACATGAGTTATCATATCTAGTAAGAAAATTGATTTCCAATACAAACCTGCATATATGTCTATTTCATCCATTTGTCTTATTTTTTTTCAAATCTATGATTGTAATCAAATTTGGCATATGGCTACTTTTGCATATGTGAAAGAATATTTTCAAAAAAAACCTACCCTTCTTAGAAATAATTCTTAATTGAAAATAATCTTTCACATGTGTGTTTGTACTTGCTAAAGTTTAAAATTCCATTGCAATTTGCTACATGCTTGAACACTATCCTTCATCCTCATTGGTTGATTTTTTTTTGTTAAAGCTATGTACATATTTGGGTCAAAACATGACATATGTAAAATGTTGAAAAGACTTCCAAGGTTTCACATTAAAGTACCTTGATATAACATTGAGATATTGTCATAATTTGTAATTCTCATTGGTGGAACAAATGGTTAATCATCGTCCAATGTTTTTTAGTTGAGACTTGAAACATGCAAAATGAAGTGTGTTCACAAAAATCTAAGGTTTACATTACAATTTGGTTCAAAGCACCAAAATGGTCTTCAAGATTTCAAATCCTTAATAATGCATTCCTATAAAATTGTCAAGTTATTTTGGTCAAAAATATGGTTACATAACTTTTGCACCATTGAATAGTTTTATATTACAAAATCATTCATTGAAACATTGGATTGGTTTTCCTTGAATCATCAATCTGATTCTTTGTATCCTTAAAAATTACCCATCAAGATATTTAATGTATAGTCTATGGATACCGACATTTTGGCTCAAATCTTGGTTATTGATAACACCACCTTTAAATTGTGCTCCAAGAAAATAGTCTATAAATATAAGTTAAGTGTGTTGGAAAGCCCCATAACCTTACCCCCCAAATTTATCACAATTTGAGAAAAGGTTGACTACCATTTTAAAAATGTTTTGGCCACATTTTTCAATGCCAATAGGCCCAAGAATAAAGATGCTTTAAGAAAGTAGTTCACATCTTTCATATCCACATTAAAACTTATCCAAAGGTTTTTTGAACACCTTTATCTCTAACAATTGATTCCTATGGGCTCTATGGTAAGTTGAAAATAAAGTAATTCCTTGCACCCAAAAGATTCTAGCATCTAGAATTGAGAACAATATCTTTCCCATACAAAAAAAGTTTCACCAAGGGTTTTTAGGGAGAATTTAGAAGTGAGGGCTAGATTGTAAAGATACCCACATTTTTCACTCCCAAATTATTCGGCAAACCATTCCAAGTTTCATCATGACAAAAATATTCTCGAAGTTTCACCTTTCACGTGGGGGTGGGGAAACTGACCAAATGAGGAGAAAGGAACATGAAATTTGAAACTCATATGTGCAATAGCCCTTTAATTTGATTCATTGCTTTAGACATATTACATACCTACAATGTAATGTTTTCCCTACATATTTGTAAGTGTTACCTCAGCTAGCATCATCTCCTTCACACATCATTTAGGTGCCTCTAGGAAGCCATATTCAAATTTTGTGGGGGCTAAAACACTAGCTTTGGCTAGTTCCTTATTTTTAAAGAACCTTCAATCTTGGTTTTGATTTTTTTTTTAAAAAATTTTGATATAATATTTGAGTAAGGTTTTCTACCATTAAAAAGTATTTGATAACCTTTGGATAAGGTTTTTTTTCCCATTCGAAAACAAAATGATGATCAATTATAGTGAGTTAGAAAAAAAAGAAAAAAAATGGTTCCAATTATAGTTTGGTTTTACGTTTATTAATTAAGATTCCATTTTTTAAAAAAAGATTATTATTGCAAGTATGTTTTCAAAAAAATCAAAAATGTTCTATTGAAATAGTTATCCATTTGCATATAGCCATTCAATTTTCAACAAATCAAGGAAGTCATGAACACAAATTGACTTTCTCAATCATCCCTAAAAATGTTTAGTGCTAATAGGTTGGCCCAAGGATTCCAAGTAGTTAGTTCTAATCATGGTTCCTTATACATTTGAAGAAGATAATTAAAAATGTGATCACAAGGAAATCAAGATCAAAATCAAACATGAAATCATAATGTAAACAAAAACATTTGGGGGTGCTTCACTTTTACAACATACCCAAAGTATTGCAAGGTTTGATATTTGGGCAAATATAGTGATTTGTAACTCATGCCCCTTAAATCACATATTCCTTTTCTCACATATTTTACTTTGCAATCAGATTTGCTTAGATGCAGTTAAGATTCATCACCTTCATATTGTGTTCCAAAAGTCCATGAGGGGCTTACACAACCAAATAACATCAGAACTATTAAAGTGCATCAAAATATATGTACAAATCAATGAAAGAATAAAATAAAATATGTAAACCTATTCAAAAAACAAAAAATAAAAATGCCAAATACAAAAAAAGAAAAGAAAAAGATTGGTGCAAAACACATAAACAAATATAAAAGGATATTGATTACATGCACAAAAAATGATCTATAATCTTCCTCAAACAACTTTAAAAATAAAAAATAAAAAACTTGTGTTCGGGCTAATCATATCCTCCTCAAAAGCCAAACAATCAAAAATATTTATTATTTATTAGTTTAATACCAACATAAACATAAGAAGGCCAATTCTTGATAATCAAAATCACATGATCGAAATTTCAATTCTGAGCTTGAAATAATCGTTTGAAACAATTTTCCCAAAGAATGTATCATCAATACACTTGCAATAAAAACAAATAATCAATTTAATATCATACTTTGCAACAATTTGAATTGCAACAAATTACCTACATAATGGTGTATAACATTCCTTCATGTTTTTGAACCATGGGTCAAGCACGATAGCCAACATGTTGTGGGCTTTGGCATGAATGTAGGATTTTGAAAATGCTAATAAATGGGCAAAGACATTGTAAACTTGTGTCATCATCCTTAATTTGAGCTCATATAATTTTTAATCAAAGTCACATCAAATCAAAGGTTGATTCACAACTTGAATTATGGTTTGAACATTCTTCATGGTAATGCATAATGTGAAGGTACAAGTGCATCAAACAACAACCAATAGGCTTGGCTTTGGTTGAAGACGCATTACTTGACAATTGACAATAAGGTGCCAAAAACAACTTCAACAATAGCCCAAGTTTGGCACATTGGCACACTAGATGAAAGATGTAGAATTTGTTATCACCCATAACAAATTGAGAATTCATTTTTATACTCAAGAGTTTCTTGGAACAAGATGACTCATGAGGCAAACAATGTTTTCATAGGAGTTTTGAACATCCACATTGGTAGGCCTACTATGATACAAAAATCCTTCCATTCTTGCCTCCCCTTCCCTCGTTGTTGTTTTTTACAATGATGTTTGGACAACTTTCAAGCTCACCTCTAAAAATCCACTATGCACTTTAATGTCACCAATATTGTATTGGGTTTGCCTTTGACATGGCATGTCCAAAACATGAGCCACTAAAGGGACATGATAATGGAAGGGGAGAACAACAACCCACACAAATGTCAATGCATTTGTTAAGGTTGAAAGATTTGGATCTTCATCTTTAACATAAGCAAGCACTTTGTCATGAAGAAGCCCAAAAAACCTAATAAAAATTGTACTTGGTTTGCCATGATTGTGTTTGCAATATTATGCACTTCAAATATACCATGTGTGGATTGCTAGGAATTGATAATGAAACTCATAACCATGGAAAATGTGTCACATTTGCCATGAAACATCCAAAGATCAAATGAGGTTGTGCAAGGTGAAAGCATGGTTAGGTGGCTCAAAAATGGCATTTGAGAGTCCATAATCTAATTCTAGCGATTTTTTAAAAAGTTTTAATAATTATCAAACCATAAATCCTATAATTATCCCCTATGCTTTTAATCATGAGTACTAATAAACCAACCTATGAATATCCCTAAACATGTGATTGATAAAAAATCCAAGAAAAAGATTAAATTTTTTTAATGTGAAATGGATTTTCAAGGATGCAACTTAACAATGATCACGTGATTTAAATCTTACATATATATTAGGAAAGTTTCAATGCACTTCACTAATAAAATTTTCATTTGATGATGCTTTATTTTTTAATTATTATTTTTACAATACTTTGACATTTTTTTGAGTCCACATTTTTCATTTTTTTTGTGTGACAAATGTAGTGTTATCATTTCAAAAGTCCATTATAAGTCCATAATCTTTTTAAAATTCATCCAAAAACTTTATGATGATTCTAATTAAAGTACATGACAATAACAATAGTTAAAAAATTAAAAATGTTAATTTTGAATATGGTTTTAAATTTTACGTTTGTATGTAATTTAGAAAAATTCCAAGTGTGATAGTCCAAAATGTCCACCTATTCATGCTTTCACCCTACATGTAACACATGATGCAAGATAATGTAGAAAATATTTCTCCTTGGTTTTCCCACAACATTTGGGAAAATTTCAACCACTAATTGGTGTCAAAAAAAAACATAACATGAGCACATTGTCATAAAACCATGTGTTTTAGCCATGAATTTTCAATAGAAGATAAAGGTCAATATCCATTTGCAATGTACAATACTAAATCTTCAAGAAATGCCTTTGAATGAGATATAACTTGCCATAAGGTTAATTGTTGTTGGATTTTTTGGAGTGAAAGCATAGTTAGGTGGATAGTTTGGATTATCAAAATTATAATTTTCCTAAATTATAGATGAATTTAAATTTAAATACATATTGAATGTTAACATTGCGAATTTCTAATTATCCATGTTGCAATAAATTTTTAGTGGGAACCATATTTAAAATTGCAAATGATTTTTAAGAAAAAAATGAACTCAATGTATGCCATAATAGTGTCAAAATAAAAATTTAAAAATAGGACGCATTGAAACTTTCCCAATATAATAAATTATCATTTGAAAAATTAAATGCCATGAATTTTTTCATTTTTTTTTTTTTCATTTCATATTGAATAACCGAGCTTTCACATGGATTTTTTAACTAGTCACATGTCTAGGGATATTTATAGGGCATGTTGTCAATATTTTTTATCAAAATCATAAGGGATAATTATAGGATTTATAATTTGATAATTATTATAATTGCAAGAACTAAACTTAATGTAAGATGTGTAGGCTCCAAAATGTCAAAAATGAACCATTTAACCATGTTTTTACCCTTTATGATCTAAGGAGGAACATATTTTCCTTTTCATTGATGCTTGTTAGAAAAACATTAAAAAAGAGACTTTGGAGGAAATGAATATGAAATGGATTTATTAGACATTTGAAAAGCTAAAGGAGGTTTTTTTAATTTCAACTTTCCAGATGCATCCTAATACCAAAACCCGGTAAAGTGAAAAAACAGCCCTTAACCATGGTTTTGTCATTTTCTACACCAATAACAATCCCCACCTCTTATATTTCTATGTGTTCATTAGTAACATGTTTTTTTCAAAAAACTTGTATCACATTCTTTGTTGTAGTTCATAAGACCCTTGCTCAAATCCCATCGAATTTTTTTCTAAAATCAACATCCATTTGAACAACATGGCACACAACACATTGCATGGTTTGGGGATTGCATGAATTGATCTTTTCACTATCATGAACAACAACAAAAAAATTAATGTTACCTTACGCTTGATACAAAAAGAATTTTTGATTTTTTGATTGGCCACAAGTTGTGGAGCAAAAACACCCAAGCTACATCCACTTCCACATTGGATGTTTGATGTGATCTAATAGCTTTAGTTGTAGACAAGAAGTCATTGCCATCTTCATCAATGTTGTCATCAATTACAATTGATATTATATTGTGAGTAGCACTCGATGATGCCATCAACAGTAGAAATAACATAAGCTACATAGATGCAACATAGAATAGTAAGAAAACAACAACATAAGAAAAAAAATCAAAAGAAAAAAAGAAACATACACAACACCTTCAAACAAACAAACGTAAACATTGGATGTTCTTGGAAATATAAAATTTAACTATTGCTACCATGAGGTTTGGTAGATTAGAAGGGTGTTTGCACACTATAGTGACTTTATATGGATGTCACAATGATAGTTTTTCATGTATTCCTTATATATAAGAAAATAAATAAAATAAAATTCATTGAAAAAATAAAAAAATGGATTCACTTATTAAAAGCTATTATAATCAACCTTACAAGAATGAAAAAATCAAATCAAAATCATGGATAGCTAATAAGTAATGGACTTTTGAATTTTGCCCACACTTTTTGTCACACTTGCAAAATTCATGGATGTGGGCTTTTCTCTTACAATGTGTTAGTCTTATGTGTTTAAAACTTTGGGATATTAGATGAAACATGTTTAAGAAACTAAAGATCCATTGAATGAATGGAATGTGATTTTAATTTATTATGTTATGGACTTTTTAAAATCCCAAAAATTGTAATTTTTTAAAAAGCCCTTTTAAGCATTTAAAAAATATATATTTTTATAAAAAAAAATTGTGATATTTTTTATATGTCTTATAACATCATGATTTGAAATTGGAAATGGAAAATAATGTTACTTTCAATATCATCTAAATATTCATAAGCCAATTTTCAACTACATTAGAAAATAACTTTGAAAAGGGATTTTAATCCACCAAAATTGTGACACCTTAATGTGCTTTCGTTAGAAAGAATTTGTTACAAAATGACTCACAATATTTCGAGGTTAGTCAAGTTTGACAAAAAAAGAGGTAGGGGGTGAAAGCACATTAGGGGGTGTTGACTTGGGCAATTTCATGACATTTTCAAAATGTGTTGTATTTAATTTTGGGTGTCACTTTTAGTGTTTGGGCTTTATATTGTGATTTTCACAAAGTTAATGTTATCTAATATTATTTAAAATAAATAAATAAATCTAGAAGTCTAAATTTAAGGAATAATTGGTATATTTGTGGTATATGTAGAATAATAGAGCCCAATTATTCTTTTAATTGCACTAGGTTTTGATTTAAATTAATCAAGCAAAAAAATTTGAAATGGAATTTAAAAAAATGGACCACAATGGACCACCTCACATTTTTTGTCATCTTCCATTTGAAAGTGTTTGTTTGTTGAACACATATTCATGTGCATTGTCCTAAAAGAACCCATTTATGAGGGTCCATTCACAATTGGGGTACACAAAAAGAATGTCTCACCCCAAAATCACTCTCAAAACATTGCTTTGAATGACCATTACATTTACAAGATAATTTATTTAGTAGATTTTTTTTTCATTGGATATTCACATACTTCTTGATTAAAATGGTGGTATTTTTTGTGATTTGGATGTTTAAAACATGTCTTTAAGTGTCTTGAAAGATGGCTCAGGAACCGTGCCCCATTGTGTAATTTTGTCAAAAAAAGACTCAACAAGACTAACAACATTTGTTCAAATTTCCCCATGTTTACCCACAAATAGAATAAAGTATGTTCTATATGATGGAATACATTTTTAATATGATCAATCACTAAATTTTGTGGAATTAATGTTAAAATCTTAATTTTTTTCATAAAATAGATGCGTTAATGAAGATAATCAAATTAATTTTGTTAGTTAAAAATTTACATTCCAAAGGTTTAAAAAGAAGTATAGGAGATGTGGGTGCAAAAAAAAGACATAATTTGATATTTTTAATAGGGTTTTGGCACTCCAAATGAAAGTATGTGATTATGAAATGTCTACATAGTCCTGCATTCCCTTTTGGTTGATACTTGAATAGGACATTCAAAATTTGTTTAATTGATTTGAATCATTCATTGTAACATTCATTGGTTGAAAGCCTAGACACACATATCCCCTTTCATTGTTTAGCATACCAGAACATTCATTTCGCTAAGTCTTTAGTTTAAAACTTAGGACACAAGACAAATGGGCGTCATGGTTCTTGTTGTGGTACCCCAATTGTGAATGCATCCATGATATGATAATTATCAAACTTTTCACATGGCTCACAAACTTATTCAAGTCATATAAAATCATAATGCTTAATAGATACAATAAATTTCAAAAAGATTAAAAATCATTTCAATCATTTTTTGAATATATTTACATTTTTTAGTAGTATGATGTGACGTATATTTCTTTTGCACAAATATACTCTAACATCACATCATATGAAATAAAAAAGTGTAATTTTTTTTTGCATTTGACTTCTTTGGGTTTTGACCTATTATAATATGCAAAACATTATGAAAATATTTCATAATAATGACATGGTTGGAGTTCGAACATGGGGCCCCTAAAAAATAATACAATGTGACAATAATCTTAGGCCCCCCATAGTGTGCTTTCACCCTAGGTTGCCATTTAGCTAATTACTTTTTAAATTCATGCAAAGAAAATGAATATGTACCATCACATCCCATTTCAAAACATCATAAAATGAGAAAGAAGAACAAAACATTATAGTTGTTTCCAATCTCTATAAACATTTAACAACATGATCTCCAATATTAGAAGAAATTTTAAATCATTAACTTCAAATACAATATCTTGAAAATGATAGAATTACTATTATTATTATGTTGTGCAAAACATTAACAAGGTTACGACATTGACCTTCCGTCCTATCTTCCAAGACAACCTTGTGAGGTAAAAATGTAAATTCTACATATAACTCTGTTACATTGGCACCAACACAAAAAAACACCCAATTAGTCCTAAATGCAAGGATCCCCACCACTTGCATTCTAATTCGTCAATTGTGGTGGTTGTTGCAAGTCCACATATAATGTTGTCAATGCAATCATTGCCTAGTAACAAAGGCACAATTCAAACAAAAATTTTCAATTTAAGTACTTGTTAATGAAAATAACTAGGTTCATCACCCAACAAAATAGTGTAATATGATACAATTACAACAAACCTTTCACACATCTATTGTTGCAAGCATAATCAATCTTCACAAGAGACATTTAACGACAACACACAATGAGTGCGATTATAATTCATAATCTCATGAGAATTTTCATCACAAAATGTTGAACCATCACCTTTTTGAATGCGAATCATAACAATGATTACATTCGAAAATTTTGTGTAGCTTGGAAGACTATATTGTTTGGAAGAGTTGCACAACTAATTGTCTTTACAACAAGAAGAGGAAAAAAAGATCTTGTAGGCAAACAATAGGGATGAAAACTCCAACGAACCTTGTTATTAAGCAATATTATTATTATTTGTGAAATACAACAAGGACTAAAGGAAATAATCTAATGGAATTTCTTGGCTAGCTAGTCACATGTCACTGGCAAGCTAGTGTCGCAAACAAGCTAGTCATTCTCTCTGATTTGCACAATCTTTCATTCACCTTGATTTGCCTTCAACCATTGCCAATGTCTCTTATTACATGATAATCATGACCCTTTCCTTTTTCAACAACAATTGTAGATTTGGACATGGGCAAATTCTAAAAGCAATAGTGAAAAATGCAACAACAAAAAACACAAAAGTGGAAGAAAGAAGGAAGAAGATGATGAAGCTAGGCATGCAAGAAGTGCAATGGCTGAAAGCGATGTTCAAAGAGCGAAAAACAAAGGGTTTGCAACAAAAGAAAAACTTTAAACCTTGATGGAAAAAATGTCAGGAGATGGGTTAAGGTCTATACCCTCACCTAGATAGAGGTGGGTACAAGGTTCTGATCTTTTGGCCATTTCAAATATAGAGGCGAGTACAAAGGTGGATACAAGGTTGAAGATCTTCATATTTGGACCCAGACCCACTGGTTCTAAATAGCCCATGTGGATAAGCTTCCAACTTTGGTCCCTACATGTTCCCAAAGTAAGGTGCCTAGAACAATTCAACAACCAAGTCTAGCCCCCATTTTGAGAATGTTCTCCGACTGGTGGTGTTCCCCATGGTGGTTTGGAGTTTGGACATAGTTCTTAGTCTGGAGCTGCTTTTCACTCTTGACAAGCTTTCTAATGCCTATGGTAATATGCTGCAATCATACTTCATGGCAAGTGCATGCATAATACTTTCAAAGTTAAGCATGAGGCATTTTTTCCACCAATTCAGACCAGCAATTTGCTAACTAGCACCAAAAATAGCATGGCTACCCATGTGGCAGCTGGTGAGGAAAGCATCAAAGGTTGCATTTAAATTGTGGGGTCAAGCCCTACTACAAGGACATTAGCATAAGAGGGGACCCATAAGAAGGGACCCGCCACAATTCTGATAATGTCCTTATTTGAGGGCCTTTCCCAATGTGAAGATCATGCCACAAAATTTAGACAAATGTAATTGAAAGATCTTCCTAAAAATGGAAGATCCCTCCAAAAGTGGAAGAACCCTCCACCAAGAAACAAAATTTTGCTTAGGTAGAATTCCATTTTAGAACTTGCCCTCCCCCTAGCACCAGACAAATTTTGGCAGCTTTCAAGCATTCAAATTGTTCTTGAGAAGATTCCTAGATTGCCATGCATCCCTTCACCCACAATCCATAAAGCCTTCCAAGAAATTTTGGGAATGCATTTGGAGGACACCTTACATAATGAATATCACACCTAGAAAAGAGAAGGGATATTACACCTACTCCTTAAGATTGGAGGAATCCAATATAAATAAGGAAGTTACATTTCTAAAGTAGGTGCAAAATCCCCTTCCACTCCTAAGGAGTAGACATAATAGAGTTTTCCTTAAAGTCACCCTGTCTTCACCCTGTCTTTGGGCCTCCTTTTACCCCCTATCCCCTCTTTCAGTGAGGTCCACAAAGTAAGGAAGTTTTCAATCTGGGTATGAAATGCTGAAACTCAGCATTCAATGCACATGGCTCGAGGTAATGATCATAGTTGTACAGGTAGGAGCAGTGAAAATATATGCAGCAGCAATGGAGGCACTCAGATAAAAGGAAAGAGGGGGTCAAAACAGGATGAAACTCATTTTACCACCAAAAAAACCCAAATTTTATCACATAAACACATAAATTTTATCAATTTGTTTTCTATTCAGAAATAGATTTTTAATTTAGATATGTGAGAAAATAAAAATTGAAAAGAATTATTATTGATGGTTTCAATATGATGGAATGACCAAAAATAATTCTCAGAATATGTATTATAATTTAAAAGTTTCAATTCTAGAATCCAATAGTGTAAATCATTCGAAATTTAATTTCGTTTCAACATATTTGAGACAACATGTTTTCTAGAAAATTGCTACTTAACTACTAAATGATGAATATTAATAAGTCATGTCAAGATGATTATAATTGAACTCATTAAAAATTCCTGCCATAGTACAAAAAACAATTTTAGTAGACTTGGAAATGTTGAATTAAGATTGAATGTGCATCTAATGAAATTTGATCTGTTTATACTTAAGATTAGATACACAAATCATATGCTTCTAGAATATTAATTAAGGTTTCTTTTTTTAGTGGTACATTGTCTTAAATTTGGCAATAATGTTTCTTAATTAAGAAAAACATAGTTTGTTTCTTTTTTTTTGGTGTGGTAACCAGCCAACCCTCTCTTGACACCTAGTTCATGCAATTTTGTGAAAATTTCATGGTGCTTGATCCAGGATTTAGATAATGGAAGCTCTTAGAGAAAAAGTTGTGGCTCAATCACATTTTCTTGTAACGTTTTTAAAATATTCAATATGAGTATTGGCTAGTATGTTCAAAAGTTGATACCCACCCAACACTAGTTTATTCCAAATTTGCATGAGCTTTAATGTTGCTCGTTATCTAATGATCATTTTGCCAAGAGAATAATATAAGTTATGCAGCTAGCATTGCAATTTCTAAGTATAATTGTGGTTTTTAACTAGGTTGAACAACCTTAAGATTTTACTCTAAAAATTCAAAAAAAACTTTTAGATTTTACTTTAGATTTCTTCCTAATGGTGAATAGTTATAGACTAGGTATTCTACACCTCCGAGTCTGGACTAGGTCAATTCATGTTCTCAAGCTTTGTCAAAAACCTCAACACTATGAACCCGTACTACTTAGCTTCAACTTGGAGCATAACTTACCTTCAGATAACAAAATTGGGGCCCAGCTGATGTCTTCATTGGGGAAGGGGGAAATACTATGAGAGCATGGTAAGCCTAGTTAGTACATATGGAATATTGGAATACAACAAACACAAAACGACAAGTTACCTAATTTGGCAAGCAATTGTGGAATAAATTTTTGACACCATCAAAAGGAGAAAATATCAAGGATTTCATGAAGATTTGGTTTAGGGAACCATATAACTTTTGTTTTTCTTGTTGTTTTCTATGGCTAGATGGGACCATTGGCCCCAGCACTTACAGCTTGCATTGAAATAGCCTTTCATGAAATTGGGGATGCAAGAATTTGTCTTATTATCCTTTGCTTGGATGGATAAAGTGGAATATAACAAAGGACATGATATGGGTGGGGCTAGGTGGTTTCCCCCCACCCTCCCTCCTCCCTCCCTTAAAGCATTTGATAGAGTTCAAGCTCCTACCAGGTTGAACTTGGACTACTTCAGGTTTGTGCTTTTGTAAAATGCAACCCACAAGGGTGGGATCCGAGCAAGCCAATCAATGAGATACATATCACACCACCGAGTCAAATATCATGGATCCTTACTTACTTACTTCCTTGCCAGTCCTTTATTTTGGGCAAAATTTTGCACAAATGAGAAAAATAAAAATATTTCTGTCACATATTATTCCTTTAGAAAATTTCAGAAAAAAAAAATTTGAAAAAAAAATTTAGCCACATTTCCACTCAGCTTTTGGTTTGGTGGCATTTTTTTTTAATGTAATCTTTTTCTGATACACAGGTTTTAGGAACTTAGAACTTGCCAGCATTTTACAAATTGCTAAATCCCTCTTGAGATGCTCACTACGGGTGCAACATCAGAAAATTGAAAAAAATAAAAATAAAAATTTACTCACATACTTACTAAGTAAGTACATAATGAAATGTTTTGAACACCAAAACTTGGCACAAAATGATAGCCATTTTGAACACCATTATATATATATATATAGGTAAGTTAGGTGTACTCTAATTAAAAGAAAATTATAGCCATTTTCAAGACCATATTATATACCTAACTTAGGTGTACTCCAATAAAATTCTGCTTCAAAAGAATCTGCTGATTACAATATTGGATTTGATCTCCCCCTTTAAAAAAAAACCTTCACAAAACTTGCCTGGTGTTTTGGTACATTCACATGTGGAGAAAAAGCTTTGTGAAATATAACTGAAATAAGTTATATTTGAAGTTGAGTTATGAATAATAAACCAATGCATGAATCAAATCATGGAGGAAATTATCATGGTATTTTATTTCAAGGAAAATAAAATAAAATAAAACTTTGAATTGGAGTTTATTTTATTGAAAATGGAGTTCTTGTTAATAATCTAGAAAGTTTAGAAATCAAGGAGAAATGATCATGAAATGTCAAGGAAAATGAATAAAATAATAATAAAAATTGGAAATGCACAAAACAATGAAAATGTAGTAAATTATAAAATTGAATGTTTGAAAATAAGCGAGTATTTTTTATATATGAAACCTTGGAGGTGCTGTTGAAAAGCTAAAGATATCAACAACATTAGTAGTGCCTCTTGGGATGGATCACATGTTCTGGGCAAGCCTAATTTATGTAAAGAGTGGATTTTAATTTTTATTTCATTATTACAAAATGTGGGTGCATTTCATTAATTTTGTTCATTAAATTAATGATTTCACTATTTTTCATTGGTCCTTGTTCATTACAACCAATGAATTCACTCAAAATTTAATGAAATCAGTGTAAGTCATTCATTACAACTAATGAATACACTCAAAATCCAGCGAAATCACTTGGCATCATTCATTACAACCAATGAATTCACTCAAAATCTAATAAAATCATTTTATATCGTTCATTACAACCAATGAATTCACTCAAAATTCAATGAAATCACTTTACGTCATTCATTACAACTAATGAATTCACTCAAAATCTAATGAAATCATTTTATATTGTTCATTACAACCAATGAATTCACTCCAAATCCAATGAAATCACTTGATGTCATTCATTACAACCAATGAATTCATTCAAAATCTAATGAAATCACCTTATGAATAAGAACACCTGTTGTTATAGTGTTTTTATTTTTAAAAATATATATATTTTGAAGACTAAAAATCTCATTCCGAAGCAAAAAAGATGTACCAAAAAAAAACAAAACAAAGTTGAAACATTATTATAATAATAAAATCATTCAAAGTATTTTGTCATGTGCAGTTATTTTGTATTCATTCTCTGAGGGGGTTGGAATTCCCAAATTAGAAAACTGAACTGAAAAGATTGTCCCATGACGACTGTTGAGTCGAGATCTGTAAATCCTCTTCTCTTGATCTGTAATCTTCCTTCTTCTTGAGCCAAAAGAAGAAGAACAAAAACAACATTCTCGAGATTGAATTTTATGTTATAAAAAACCGACCTTCCTCCTCCTCCTCCTCCTCGTCCTGTAACAAAATCAATAGAAATCTGACAGTAAATCTTGCACCCTGGAAAAAATCCATTAAAAAAAATTGAAATCATCCTTATGCACAAATATCGATACAAAAAAAAATCAAAAAAATTTGACCTTTCTTGCGCAGAAATCGAGAGAAACGCGATCGATCTTCCTTTCACACAGGAATCGATAAAAGAATACTTGAACCTTCTGTTTTTTTTGCAGTGAAGGAATGAAGATCATGGATTGATGCAGCACTTGAGTTTGGTAAGCAAAGCTGCAGCAGCTAGTTGTGTAGCAAGCTGCAGCAACAACGCAAGAGCAGCTGTGGAAGAAAGTATTATACCCATAGTTCCAAGCCTTTCGTCGTAGGATTACACACCAAGATACCAGCACTCGGGATCTAGCTAGTACTGATGATCCCAGTACAAGCGATTGATCATCATCATCACCATCATCCCCGCCTGCGGGACGCCTTGAGATCGATCACAATGAATCAATTCACTGCAGCTAGCTAGCTAGCTAGCTTGCTTGCTTGCTTGCTAGTTGATGATCAATATAGCCAGAGCTGTTGCTGCTGCTGTTGCAGTGGATTCGTTCTTCTTGTTCTACATCGAGTCATGATAAGATCGTGTGTAATCCTATGACAAAGGCTTGGAAGTGGTACACTGTAAAATTGATATCATTCATTAATCCTCCTCCTCTGCAAAGCTCCTGATCCTGTTGGATCCTGTTTGTTTCAAGAGTCAGTCCAGCTAGCTTCATCATCTGCAAGATCGATTCTAGTCCTCCTACTATCTGACAAAGACTTAAAAGAAAATGAAAAAAAAAAAAACTGTTTGTTATAATGACGGACAAATATTTACTCTTGCTGAGATCTCCAAAGTCAAACACTAGCTTGATCAAGTTTCATTGCTGCAACTCATCATGATCGATCATGTAGTAGGCTGAAGTTGTTACCTTGGAACTAGCACTAGTACAAAAAGAATGATGGGTGGTAACTGCTTCGGCGTCTAGAGGACTCTAGCTGCTAGACTAAAGACTAGACGGAGCACTACTACTACAATTCTCTAGACAAGAATTCCATCATGGGAGACAGTAGTATAAACAATTTACTGTTGAAAACCCTGGCTCCCTGCCCTCTCCTTTATACTCTCATGGAATGGGACAGGGGCGACGCGTGTCGAAGGAAGGATATACATACCGATAAAACAATTGACCTGGAACTAATTAACTAGGTACCTGGAATCTAGACAATAGTTATATGAAGCTGGTCATCATGATCAAGTCCAATGGCATCAGCAGCTTTATATTCTCGAGTAGCTTTAAGACTTTTTGTACACGAGTTCTTCGTAAAGAATATGATGATCAGCAAGCAGCAGCTGCAAGTCTAGCTCATGTTGCAGATCATCATGGGTCGTGCCTCATGGGATCATCTGTACGTCTGTGGAATTTCTTGGATGATGATTCTCTGAGCTCAACAACTATATATATACATAATTTTCCGGCCGACGCGTGGCCAGTTGGAGGTCAGATGCTGCAATTCATCCTAATCTGCAGATCAAGACACATATATCCGGCCAGTTGTAGAGATCAGGCAATTGTTGCAAATCTTTTGGATGCTGCTGCTGCAAGCTCATGACTAGGGGATGTATATCCTACTTGTACTTTCTTTCTTAAGTTCATGGTATCTTGGAGGAGGACGACGACGTTGGGCACGCGCGAGGCCATGTGCTTGAAAGGAATCAGTCAAGACTAGTGAGGATAAAAAGAGACACTGAACCTGGCCAATGAGAACTAGCTCAAATCTTGAAAAAAGTTGGGGTTATGGGCTAGTCAGAAATTGTGCAGGTGAAAATCCAGATTGTTTGTTTGGGAGCTTAAGTGTAAGAATCCATGATGACTCGTGTTTTGCAGCACATGCAGTAGTAGCAGCAGGTAGCAGCTATGCCTAACTTGTGGACGAATTAGGGATGGACAGCGACCAGCTGCTTTACAGAATTAGCAGCAGCTGCTGCTGCAGTTCAATTGCTCAGCACAAGCCTCCAAACTGGAACTTAGTCATGCATGCGTCCATGCTCCTCCTCCTCCTCATCCTCGTCGCTGGAGCCATTCACGTGTTGGTTTCATTATTCGATATCGCATGTCACGTGTGTTATACTTGCTTCACCTTTAGAATATATCACAAAGCTGTTTTCTCACCGTACTTCTCAGATCCATTCTAATTATTTACATCAATCAATCGAGCAATCAATCACTCAATCAATCAAGCAGAAATATAACTCAGACTAGCCCCAGATGATCTCACAAAACTTGAAATTATTAGCAGCTGCACTCATGAATGTGTTGATCTATATCTCTAAAGTGGGGATTGCATTATTGCAGAAGCTGCTGCAACTGGCCTTTCCATGATGAGTGCCTTGCAGCAAGCTAGCTGCATAATCTGGTTAAGGATGACAACCACCACCACCACCAGCTAGTTTAGAAATCCGCACAAGCTGCTGTTGATCTGGAATATAATTTCTATTCAATTAATTGCAGGTCTACAACACCTTGATTATGATCTAGATCTGCATCAGAACTAATTCAGCATCAATTGTTATTAGATCATGCATAATTAATGAGGTGCAAGACTTAAAATGTTTGCAGATTAATAAGTTGAATCAAATGAATAAATTGAGATCAAAAGAACCTGTGATCTGGAGATGATCACATGAACAGAAAACCACCAAGACTTATAAATTGTGCTGGTTTCGCCAGATTGCTTTTAAAGGCCTGCACCCCAGCCCAGCTCAGTGTAGACCCGATATTGTGCAAGTTTGACAAATTGATGAATGCAATAATAATGGTGCACATGATTATAACTTGTTACTAGTGTTGTAAATTTAAGGAAACAAAATCCTGAGCCTCTGGGCTGCATGCTGCTGCATCTCCTCATTGTCTGAGCAGGATTTTGATTCTTAAATTTGTTGGCCACCATTTTTGATGTCTTGTTCATGTTATAACTTATACTAGTCGCCTGCCTGCCTGCCTGCCTGCCTGCCTGCCTGCAGCAGCAGCAGCAGCAGCAGCAGCCCCTGAACAACTAACTCGTCATGTATGTGCAAGGGATAATTAGGTGAACAAGTTCTCAACTGGTGTATACATATATGAGCACCATCATGGAACAAGTCTATTCTCAAGTTTAGGAAGAGGAGCTGGAATGTAAGGTAGGGGAGCTCCACTAGTGTGCAGACAGAGTTCATAGGAGGAGTTGACATACATGGGTCATGAATGTCTTGAAAAGAGTACAAACAAGATTTTTAACTGTGCATTAAAAATTAAACAGATAGCTCCAGAGAGAGAGAGAGAGTGTGTGTGTGTGTGTGAATAAAAATAAGGAACTTGTGCATAGGGGATAGACAAAGGCCTAGTTGAGGAGGACATGAGTTTTCTCCAATTAACTTAGGTTGTTTTGTTTGTTTTATTTAATGAGCATGACTAGAGGCATAGTTTTGGATAGATTAAGGCAAAACCAAATTTTCTCCAAAATTGGTCCCCCACCCCCAAAAAAAAGCTCATGGGCTTCTCCAAAACTATGCCCATGAGCTTTTTGGGAGGGGGGAAGAGGGGGGGAGGAGGATGAATTTTGTTTGATTTTCTGACCAAAACATTAGGAATTTTTTGAATTTTTGAGTGTAAATTCAACTTTTTTTCTTTTTTTTGGAAAAAGTTGCCAAGCTTTAATAGAACTCTATTTCTCAAATTAAGCTCAAATTAAGCGCAACAATTTGAGCTTGTGGTTGGATAGCACTTTACTTGTGCCTTGAAAACTTGTCAATGTTCATTGCTTTTTCAGAAGAGACATATATACATATACAAGTCGTTTCAACAGCCTAATGTTTAAGAGGGAAATTGTTGTACCCAAGAATCATCATGTTTACAGAAAATAAGATCAAAACCTTATATGAAGATATTCCACATTTTTTAAATAAATCTTGTTCAAGACCCTTACTCAAAGTTTTGATGGAGAGCATTGTTCCTTACCGTTGTCTTTTGGTATGTGAAAAATATCATAAGCAAATTATCATTAAAATTCATGTTTTAATTTTTTTGTAATATCAAGCCAATAGTGTTACAAATTAAAATTGTATTTCAATTAGTAATTGAATTGTTCATATGTGCATCAATTTCACAATATAATGGTAGATCAAGATGTAAACATTATTAATTACAAATTTTCATCATAAAACCTTTTTTAAATATTCATCATAATGCATCAAATTTAAGAATTATGAAACCACTATGTTGTGATAATTTTTTGTGTACACCATAACATGAATTCACTCTATGATTACTTGGTTAGGAAACCTTTGTGCCCACTTGGATATGTCAAGAAAATGATTCTCAACGCAAAGCCACTCCATTGAAATAGGCTCTTTGATTACAAGTGAAATCAAAGCATGTATGTAAAAACAAAAAACAAAACAAAACTCTTAGAGAAGTGCAATACCTAAAGCTTTTTTTTCTTTTAAAATTTTTTTTTGCCAATTATCATTTAAGCTTCATCATATTGAGATCTATCAAGCACCTCCTTAAAGAACTATGCGTAATTAATGAAGTCCATGCCTATACATTTTTTCCGAACAAGGACAACAGACTAATAATGCAAGGGAATACTCTAGTTAACCTCCCAAAGATTGGCAAATATTAAATAGCTAGACTAATTGTGTGTTTGTGCCATAATGCTTCAAGGGAAGGTTTCTTTTCCACATAGGATAAGGTTGGTGCATAAACATCATGGTTCACACAACAATTTCAAACTCAAAATAATGAGGAATCTTCACATTGTCAATTTGAAGTCCTTAAAAAACACACACACACACACACAAGTCAATCAGCACAACTTGTCACAATTGCCAAGACTTTCAAACCATACCACATAAGCATATTCATTACTTTTTTCAATTTTCCTCAGGATCTGACATTTTGTTTTATTACTCTAATTGTGAATGTACCCAATCGGTAGGTCTATTAGAACTTGCTATATATGAGACCCCAACCCAATTGCTATAAGATTGTTATTCTCAGCCGACACGATCCACTCGTGGTGGCTTTTTGAGCCAACTTGGACCCATAATCAAGTCTATTGTAGCAATCCAAATCTTCCATCCAAGAAGAGAATCAATCTTGATGTACAAGTCTCTATTCCTCCCTCCTTTCTTCACATCTTAAAACCCGATTTCCATCCAATGGCTATGGTTGAAGACAATATGGAAACTAAAGTCCAATTCTTGGTTTCCTATTTCATGAGTCAGCTTGAAAACTCAACATCAAAATAATGCCATATAGTTGGCCACGTCTCACACACACTCATCTTTCCCTTGTTCACAATGAACCACATGATTAACAATATTTCTCCCCAACAACACCTCATCCCTACGCCCCGACCCCAGCTTTCCACAAATGACTAAAACCAATCCCAAATCTAGCTTGACCATTGTCCACCACTTCTTTACCCACCCATCAATAGAGGGACTTGGGAGACCTCAAAATCTCCCACATGGGCAATTGTTGCAAACATCTCTTTTCATTGTACTTTTTACCATTTTCCATTGCGTTGGCTTGTGGGATTAGTTGACTTTTGAATTGATCCCATTATGTGTCCTTGACTACTTGCATTGCTTTTGTACCAAGTACCAACTCTCCACGGTCCTAAACCCCCTCACCTAAGCCCAAATATTCTCCTACTAGATCACCTTCCCACAATGCCACATCTCCCTATGCTTGTACCCCCTTGCCCAAGTCCAATGATTCTCATATTAGATCAGATCACCTTCCCACCCAAATGCTCCTCTCCCAACTACCCATGGGCCACATACCTTCAATCCACTTTCAAATCATTGACTTCCCGTATCACTATGATTGATTTCTTCAAAGTGGTGTCTTTTGAAAAACTGCAATGAACAACCTTCCTGTATGCACCAGCCACTTGCATGGATGACCGATCAATCCCCTCATTGTCCTCACCACCAAACAAAGAGAAAATGTCCACTTTCACACAACCAATTCTTTACCGTCTAGATTCCAAGTCCCTACATCCCACTTCACCAATCTTCAAATCCAATGGCACTTTACTTCCATCCACTCCATTTCCACCATCAACCTGTATGCACCATCCACTTGCATGGATGAACAATCAATCCCCTCATTGTTCTCACCACCAAACAAAGAGGAAATGTCCACTTTCACACAACCAATTCTTTAAAGTCTAGATTCCAAGTCCCTACATCCCACTTCACCAATCTTCAAATCCAATGACACTTTACTTCCATGCACTCCCTTTCCACCATCAACCTTAACAAGAAAACACTCAAATCCCAACCTAAGAGCTCCCAACCCAAACCACTCAAAGATCCCATTCCCTTCACCAAGATCCACCCCTTAGCCTTCCCCCTTCCCCATGGTTGAACTCCCATTCTACACCTCCCCAAAAACAACCCCTTCACATTTCACATTCACATAGCACACACATATTCTTTGGGTACTCAGGGTTGGCACTTTACCTCAGTCCACATAGCTGGTTGCAGGGATGTCAAGCAACTTCTACAGAATACAGAGTGTACAATTGAGTTTGGAGCTTGCAAACTAGCGAGGATTTTTTGGACTCTTCTAAGGGGAAGCCAATAAAGAACTCAATGCTATTTCAGCTCTACATTGAGGCAACATAGAAGTCACTATGAACAGCCTGATGCTCCAGATATTTGTTACAAACTGCCACTGGCACCTACCTCAGGAGCTTGCTGCTTCAACTGTGATACCAAATTGGGTGAAAGGGAGCACTTAATTGTGAAGAAATCTTGTGATCACAAGGAGTACAATTATCATACTCTGCACACCAAGCTAATGCAAGGCCACCCAAACACATGATCCTGATATTTACAAGGGTCTGAAAGCAAGACTTGAATACTTGATACTTCAACCTGTGTTCTGATCTCCTATGTTGCACATCACCAGTGGAGAAAACAGTTCACTGGATTGTGAGAAAAATTATGTGGTGCCTGTACATTGACATCTTGCTCACAACCAAGACAGGGTACAAACACACCCATCTTAGGCCATTAAAGATGCTGTTCCAACAAGAAGTTCAAAAGCTCCAGTGTGTGGCCCTGGAGTTGTGTGGTCCCTGGAGGTGTGCGGTCATCAATCTCCAGTGTGAGGCCCTGGAGTTGTCAGTGCCATGAGGCACTTCTCTGTCCTGGCTGCACTTGACCACCAACTACTGATCTGACTTCCAGTGTACAACTTACCTCCATGATATTGGCAGTCAGATCATCAGATCTGTCAAAGAGCGATTTCTTCCTCATCCTCAAAATCCACCTCCCGAGTATCCTCTTGGTCAGAAATTTCTTCACCTTCCACTCTTTCAGTGCTGTGGACCTCACTTGACATACTAAGAAGCTTGTCTTTGATTGCCTTGAACAATGTATCAGAAAACTCTTTGTGCTCCCTTAAGTACTTCTTTGCATTATCCTTCCCATTTGCAAAGTTCTTCTCCTCATAGGAGTACCATGAACCTGAAAGCTTCAAAAGATGATGCTTCACACCTAGGTCCAGAATTTCACCTTCACGTGAAATACCTTTGCCAAACTCAATGTCAAACTCTGCTGTCTTGAAAGGAGGTGCTACTTTGTTCTTCACCACTTTGACAGTGACTTCATTTCCGTACGCCTGCATGCCACTATGTCTTCACTTAGCTTTTGAGGTATACCCAGAAAAGAGGAAAAAAGAACTTGGACAATATCCATACATATCCAGAATTGTACCTCATCACCATGTTTCAACTGGGATTTTCTCTTGATGTTCAAACGCACTGATGCATAGAACTTGAGAGCATTGCCTCCTGATGTAATTTCAGATGGCATCCCACCAAATGTGTTCAATTTTTGTCGAGTCTGTTGCACCCAAGCACATGCCTCAATCAGTAAATAGCAACTGCACTTCATGCCTCTGCATCCTGGTCCTTCTAATGTTGGAAAGTTGCATGTGGCACAACATCAAATAGCAATCAAATATCTACGAGCTGTAACTATCTCATCAATCACCTGCATAATCTAGAGGGATGTCATTACCTGGTTGAGAAAGATGAGAATTGTCTGAGCTGAGTTAAGAGAATGAGTAAGCTTGCGGAGAGCTTTGCTCATGAGACGTGCCTGCAGCGCCATTTGGGAATCCCCCATCTCCCCCTCCAGCTCTGCTTTTGGTACCAGTGCTGCAACCTGCCAGTCTCAGAAAACCCATTACTAATGATCCACCAACAAATCTGAACTCCAGAGATAATTACAATTGTCAAAATCTAAGGATACAACAAGGTAACTAACTTCAACTAACGAAGCTGTTGTGATGTGAATATTACTTAAGCTGCAACCATATTCCAGAATCACTGAATTGTACAGACTTCCCACCAACAACCTTGCAAGTCAAAAAAGTAGGCAACAGAGGGGGAGTGGACTATATACACTGTCAATGACAATGACATCAAAGGTGCCTGATCGCACAAAAGTGTCAACAGTTTCCAGAGCTTGCTCAGCTGCATCAGGTTGCACAAACAGAAGGTCTCGAGTATTGACACCAATGCCCTCTGCAAACTGCAGGTCCAGTGCATGCTCCGCATCAACAAAGAGACAGAAGCCTGAAGTCACAACATCCCAGGTGGAGGGAAACCGTTGTAAAATGAGTCCATTCAATGCTGATGAGGCTATAGGCACCCTTACCACTCCTACTTCATTCTACACATCCTCAGAACCCTGACTCCTACATCTAGACCTCTGCAAGGAATCAGGTCAAGATACCATCAGATGTATTCAGTACATTTGCCATAATCTACTACTCCTGGGCAAAGGGAAAGATGTGCAGAACCTACAGAACTGAACAGAAAATGGGTGCATAGTCATCAAGATGCTGCACCCAGAAGAAGTAAGTGCTGAAATCATTAACCATTTACATACCCTTCCCTAACTTTTGAGCTTCAGCAATGACATGAAGAGCAAGAGTTGTTTTCCCTGAAGCTTCAGGCCCATAAATCTCTACCACACGCCCCTGTCAAGCAAGATCGCAATTTCAGTGTTTCAAACCCAATTCATGTGCTTAAAGTCCACCTCACTCTAGAAATTTGATGCATCTCCAGTAACTCGAGCATAGCTATATGCCTTCTGCAAGCATAGACAATCCAACATGTTTTTCACTACAGGAACTTTTCACCACAGGAAGCTGAAGTAATCTTCATCACAGTTCAAACCATATAGCTTATTCTTCATCCAAAAGAGTTCATGTTTTACACAGACAAAGAACTCCATAACCTCTTAGATGTAGTCAGAGAGAAGCATTTCTGAAATTCAAGAGCAGCTTGATAGAGAATCAATTCTTCATGGCATCTGAAACCATCTACTGCTAAATCATTCTGCTCCTGTGACAAAACCGTACCTTGGGTAGACCACCAACACCAAGAGCAATATCAAGTGTCAGAGATCCAGTAGAAATGACATCCACATGCACATGCTGGTTGCGGCCAAGCCACATAACTGATTCCTTGCCATACTGTTTGGTAACTTGAGCAATCGCTGCTTGCAGCAACTGATGTTTCCTTTCGTCACTTTCCACCACATGATTATTAGATCCCTCAGATTGAGACTCTACTTGCTGTTGCTTTTGTCGACCCTTGCCTGCAAACATCCAACCATTAAGCAGACTACCTTTATTAGAACATATAAATTCTTCCAATATATTGTTGCTGGGAAGTCTTTCTTCTTCAGCCCAGAGTATTGAACCTGCAAGCTTATTCAGCAAACAGGAGAAAACCACTGAATAGAATAAACTGCCATCAAAACTTTCCAAAGCCAAATGGGGGAAAAACAGAGAAAAGAAGAAAAGAAAAGAAAACAGAGCAACACAAAAACACACCTTTCTTTGTACTTGTGCTGAAATCCACAACACTGTTGATGAAGAATGTGGGTCTGCAAATTCCCACAGCATCCTGGCAAGGAAGCAAGTAACCCCATTATCCCCATTCCACCAATAGGACGCTTGAGTCCAAAGACACACATGGAGAGAAGGAGAGAGTTTGAAGACATACAAAACCTCCTCACCACATCCACAGAAACAAAGTTAGAAAAAAACATCGTAGACACGAACCCTAGAAGATCCTTCTCTCACCATCACATCCACAGAAACAAAAGTTAGAAATATCATCATACAGACAAACCCTAGAAGACCTTCTCTCACCATCACATCCACAGAAACAAAGTTAGAAATATCATCATACACAAAAACCCTAGTAGATCCTTCTCTCACCATCTTTGTTAGTCAGAGGGTGGAACCTCGTCCTCCTCCTCCTTCTTCTTCTTGGACACATTCATGCAGACATTCCAGGGCTTGTCCAGAGGGGGGAAAGGGGGAAGAAGAGTAGGAGAAAAAAAACTGGGGAAAAAGGGCTTACCAATCTGTAGGAGACAAACGGATGTGAATTAGGATTTTTTACGCAAATTCCAAACAATCCTCGAGAGAAGAAGGGGCAAAACCGAGCTCGCAGCACACGCGCCATCCTAGGCTTACAGTTATGAATATAGATTGCGCATTCCTCCACCCGCTGATTTTGTTGTTTCCTACCTCGACCTCCAGTATACTGCAAACCTTAAACCCTAAACCCTTTTGAACATAGGGAGTTGATATCTGAAGTGAATTTTGCCCAGCAAAACCCAAATCTGCAACAATTTTTTTTTTGTTTGGGGTTTATAATGAAAGAGTTGCATACTCTGGGTTTCGACAATCCATGCCTGTTATGTGCACGAAAGAGTTGCACTTGTTGGAGTGGGAATTCGCAGTCGGTCGAGGAGAAGAAGAAGAAGGCCAAGAGCTAGAATCTCCATTCGAGTAGGGTTTTTGGCTGATACCAGAGAGAGGGAGGGAGTAGCTAGGGTTTAGTACTAGGGAGTTTAGGGTTAGTCTAGGGTTTAGTACTAGGGGAGTTTAGGGTTAGTCTAGGGTTTTTAGGGTTTAGTACTAGGGGAGTTTTAGGGTTAGTCTAGGGTTTTCAGGGTTTAGTACTAGGGGAGTTTAGGGTTAGTCTAGGGTTTTTGGCCTAACACCAGAAGTGGCGAGCTGTGTAGTGATTGGTCATGATTGATGTTTTGCCTACCCCAATCTCAGTAGTAGCCAAAAGTATTTATTAATTAATAATTAATTGTAAAGAGCGGTCATAATTAATGAATACTTAAGGCAGCCAGTCTTTAGGGCCACTTTAGTTTGGGGTCCGGGAGGGTCCAAATTCCTAGGAACCAATTTGGACCTTGAATCCTTGAGTTAAACCATGCCTTGAACCCTAGCTCAAATCTTGGTTCTTCAAATCATGAGCTTTCTCCCTTGAGCTCTTTTCTTTGGTTTGAACCAATTTGATTTTCTCTCCAAAATGTGCCATCTAGGTTTAGCTTTGATTTGTTGCTTTTTGGTCTTGAAACCTCATCTAAAAGTTGTGAGCCTCATGGTGTTCCCAAACATGAGGAAAACCCATTAATATAAGAACCTCCATGCACATAATTATGGGAATGCAAGAACATTTAGAAATGGGAGGAACTCTCCTTGGCATAATGCTTTAAGGTTCTTTTCTTGAGGTGTTCTTGAACATGAGGAAAACCCACTAATATTAAAACCTCCATGCATGTAGTTATGGGAATGCAAGAACATTAAAAATTAGGAGGATCTCCCCTTGGCATAATGCTTTGAGGTTCTTCTCTTAGAGGAGATTTTTCAAATACACAAAGAAAACATCTATATATCAATTTGTGTTTGTAAATATAAATGATTTTTAATTAGTCTTCTTGTGCATGCATGTAAATGATGTGTAAATAGTCATATGTAATTGTGACTTTGATTTAATGTTGTGCTTGTAAATGTAAATGAATTATAAATAATAATGTTGGGCAAGCCCATCCTTTGGTGGTACATCACATCTTGATTTTCCTGAACCCATTAAACTTTGAAAAATCATAAGAAACACTTAAATAAATATATATATTTTTTAATGAATACATTTATTAAGTTTCATAAATTTTTAATATTATAAAAAATATTGTGTATTTGGATGTTCCTAATGCATTTAGAAAAAGTTTTAAAAATGTAATGTTAGTTCCTTTCCTTGAATTTTTTGATCAAAAACTTAAATTTGAAACATAATTTGTGATTTTTTTGGAGATTTTTTTCCCTAAGGTAATTTGAAAGTCATTTTTTTTTCAGATTTTTATTAAGTAACTAATTGAGTAAATATAATTTAATTATGAATTTCCAAAGTTAAAATTATTGCATGCACTAATATATGGCTTGAAATTTATTTTGAAATAAAAGAATCAAAAATTGTTACAAACTTGTATTCCTAATTCTATTTGCTAGATTAGGTCACAATTATTGGCCCATGTGGTGGCATCTAAATGATTCCTCACTTTATGATGTCCAATACTTCATGTTCACAAGTGAAGATGAGAAAATAACTTTCACATTATTTGTATGTCATAGACTCTAGTAGAGGCCCACATAACAAGTATGGGTGGACATCATAAGAAGGCATATAGAAACATTTATGATGTTCTTTATTTTAGGAGGCATGTATAAGACCATTGATGTGAGCTTGCTTAGTAGCAATAAGAGAAAGGTATATGACTTGCTTTTGGATAAAAAGAAGGGGACTTGAAAGACATCTTAACCATGAATTTGAAAAATAAAATAAAATCTCAAAACTTGCAATGTAAGTATTATTGTGACCACGAAGCATACATCTAATTGAAGACCAACATTCATGTGGCTTATGAAGCAATTGATGTCTTATGGATATGTCAATGTAGCATTATTCCTTTAAAGGCTAGCAAGGAGCTCACGATATCACATACAAGCAAAGAGTGGAGATGCTCTTACAAAGTTATTGTCCATGTGGGAGGTTTAAAAATCGATAGATCCATGCTTTAAGATCAAATGCTATTCCCACCTTTGAAAAGATTAGAGATCTGTTGAGTAACAATTCAGACAAAAAAGGATATAACCCAAAACTCCCACTACTACTTTCTCATCTTATTCATTCCTTCATGATGGATTGGCACTCTTTGTACATTTGAACAAGAACCTTCACTAATCTTGAAAGCTCAATGTGTAACATCTGGCACTATTGACCAGCTATTCAACTAATGGAATACATACTAGGACTACTAGGACTACAAGTTGTATTCTAACACTACTATAAGTAGTAGTACTGAAGAAGACAGTATGAAATCTTTCAAGATCGAGAAGGTGAAGATGATGCACAAAAGACAGTGCATACATTATTTACATGACACAGATCAGTGGCAACTAACATGTAATTCACAAGTGGTGAGAATGTGGTATTGCAACCAGAGGTAACAGAAGCTGCAGAGATCTAATAAAGAAAACCCTAAACCCTAAAACCCACAGGTCATCCTTCTACAAACTACTTCTCATGGTGTCAGGAGTTGCAAACAGGATCATGGTTTTTAAGGTCCCGTGTTTGAAACTTGGCAATAAGATCCTGGCTGAAATGACTCCTTGTTTTTGTCAAAGTTTACAAACTCTAAATGCAGACCGTTCCCCAAGACCTTTTCTCTTTGAAAGGGAATTTGACAACATAGTTATCTTTTTGGGGGGAAAAAAAAAAGAGTTAGGGTTGGAGCAAAAAACCTCTCTATGATGACTGGTTTTCTTGTTCAAGGTACATCTTTCGTTCCAACATGTATTGGTACAATGGTGGCTCGTTATTTTGCAACATTTTTGGATCCTCAGCAAAGCAGACATAGTATGCAGCCACGCCACTTTCTGGAACCACCATGTTCAGGTACATCTGCACAGATGATATGAGATATGTAAGTGTGTGGATTGGACATGGCAATTACAGAGTTTCGCAATTCTTAAACCCTAAAACCTATTCTCTCTCTCTCTCTCTCTCTCTCTCTCAGTTTCTTGGTGTTAGGTCTCTCCAACCCATCCTGTGACTATGCTGTAATCATGTGTTTGGCTCTCTTCTTAACAACACTTGAAACACCATGTGAACTATTTTACACTAATCCAAAACTATCTCCAATTTCATCCTAGATTTTCTTGGCAAAAAACTGAACTCTGTCGAGGGTGGTTTCCAGCATTCTTCTTACCAACAAGAAACCAATGAAGAAGGAGATAATAGATATGCCAACTGTGAGGTCCCGGTGGGTTGCAAAGGTCCAGCAACCACCCACAAGGGCTGTGAAAACACCACCAACGACACAGCTGGTGAATAGGACCACACCCGTCAAATCATCATTGATCAATATATCCACACGTTGGATTCGAAACATATCCCATGTGTCCCTTGCTGCCCTCACAAAACTCTTGCCATGAACTGCCACCTGCCAAATGAATGTTTGGAGGAATAAGATTTGGAGATTGTCCCTTCCATCTCCAGACTAAATAGGTATGTGAGGTTTTTTCTTTTTGGCAACAGCTAGTGTCTCTTAACCACACAAAGCAAAGCCCTAAATGTACCATGTAGAGAAGAAACTCAAAATATTTTACCTGAACAAATGCCCACTTGTTGAAGTATTGTATCAAGTTGTCAAGAATCCCAAGAAAGCAATTCACACATGAGAAGAGAAACTCATGTCCTCGTTGCTCATTCGCTATACATTGTGCCTGGAAGCATTTCAAGAGGAACCCAATAATACTATCATTACTCAAAGCACCATCAAATACCGTAGAAACCAACATTCCAAGTTCAATGGATCACACACCCTCACCAACAGAAGTCTAATCAAGTCTCATGGCTTGCAGTTCTACAGCTGCAGATTTTATTCTGCTACAAACTCAATAGACAAAAATCAAATGAAAGAAATTGAGAAGAATAGAATCTCCCAGACCTAAACGTATTATTTCACAACTCAAGCTCTAAGGAGGGTTTAGGGTTTAGAGTTTAGGGCTTGCAAACTTAAGATCAGCATTTCAGCTTGTTGCCAGTCACTTACTATGGCATGTAAAGTCTGCACAATGGACACAAACAATGATCCCACGCAAATACTCCCAAATGAGATCGTGCAAGCACGAATCAGAGCACGTAGGGTCGGGTGCCGGGGCATGGCATGTTCCTGCATATATATATATACACACACACAAATTTTTTTGTCAGCCTCTGATGGTTAGGAGGAGAAATAACATCTGTGCTACACTACATCATGAAGACTTCCTACAAAATCTGCATGATTGTTATCTCACAAAATAACAATGTGACAGTAACCTCATCATTTGACATACTAGGGCACAGTTTTGGTTTATATATACAAAGGGGGCTTTCCTTGGTTGCTCTGATTAAGGGAATGCCACTTTGTCTTGTTTCAAAAAAAGAGAAGAATGTGTTGTCTTCACAAGACCATCAAAATTGCATGTGCCAAGAAAAGATAATCTGAATGCAAGAGGTTGGAACTTTGAGGAGGAGCATCCTAAACTCTAAACCCTAAACCCTGAACCCTTATACCTGAAAGTAGAAGGTTCCCACTGTGCCAGCAACTGTGACATTCACAATATTACGCAGCACTTCAATGGACCACGCAAGGCTTATTATCAACAGGGCGACATAATAACCCCCATATGGGAGGCTGACTGCTCCTGTTGCCCCAAATATCCAAACTGCAGTCCAGCACGCAGCGAGGAACACAGCACAGTATGAGACAAAATATAGCCCTGGGTACCGAGCTGTCACCAACAGCACCTTTGAGAGTATTATTGCTGCAAATGGGATCCTGCAATTTCATGCCCAAAAAAAAATCAAATTCATCATATATACTGTCAGCTTGAAGAAACAGACATTTTGAACAATCTCTCAGGTGGGTCCAAGATGTGCATGTTGTCCAATGTCTGAGAGAACACACTTCATATGTCCCAAAGTCTGCAATTTGGAAATTTCCATTAAAAAAATTGTTTTTACCTGTTCCTAACCAACTGGACAAAGAGAGCTTGAAACAACGCAGCAACAAGAAAGACAAGCCCCACAAGGCCTTTCACGTTTCCTGTAGAGAGCAAAATGATACCAAGCAGACCTATCATACCACCCACAAAAAAAAACGAGAACAACAACAAATCAAGTGAATGAGAACTCAATGCAAAAGTTTAAAAGGTGATAAAAATTTTCTTGTATCCAGAGAGTTTCAGCAACTGAATTTCTGAAATCATCCATAAGCCCATTTTCACCAAAGTACTGATGCATGACCTAATGGGAAATGCAGGGCACATCATGGAAACCCTAGAAAGAAGAGATATGAACTTTGGCTGATTTCTGTAGAACCCCTTTGGCCAGAATGCAAAAGATCTGTAGAACGAGAAAATGAGACTGAGAAAAGCAATCATTTCAGCACAATAGTTGTACCTGTTGCAACAGAACCTGTCACCAAGCATATGTATATCATAGTCTTGGGGAAAAGTCTCATCAGAGTTTGCCAAATGAAAGCAAAAACCAATGCAGAGCCTGCTGCGGTAGCCAACTGCGGTGCCCAATCCCATGTACTGTATGTCCCTGCAGGTGGTCGTTTGATGGCAGGCGATGGTGCCAATGATGAATTCAAAGAGTTGTTGAACAGAAAATGTTGAACAGTATCATGAGCTCGAATGGCATCATTGTGATTGGTCTTTCGAATGCCCTTCACACCAAGGTATATGCAAATACCTGTTACGGCCCAGAAATGTGTAACAAACAGAAATGCAGCCCAATAGTCTTGGCACCCACCGAATGCACTTCTCCAAATTTGTCCACTTGACTGAAATCCAGTCTATTTCCCAAAACAAACAGAAACTCAAATTCTTCAATCCTTTCCCAACTCCATCATGTGTCATGCATCCCACACTTCATAGATCAATTCTTATTGACAAAAAAGAATATGCCTGTTACTTTCCCCCAGAGAGAGAGAGTATTATTGACCATGGTGCTACACTTGTAACAAATGCAAATTAAATGCAGTCAGAATTAGGAGACAAAAAAGATTTTTACATACTAACCCAAAATTTGGATCTGAATCGTTGACCCTGTGGAGGAGGAGGATAACCACCAGATGTAGCAGCATTATAGGGGATGGCACCCTCTGGAAATGGACCCACCTGAACTGAAGGTCTAGGAGGAGGATAACCAGCATTAGCATCATATGGAAGAGGTGGAAATACAACGTTTTCATTGGCAGGAGGCTGTTGCATAGGTGGATACTCTGCTGGAGGTGGCCTCTGCTCACCTCGGGTTGGACTATATGGAAGAGGTGGAAATCCTTCAGCTGCATTGATTGTTCTTCCAGGTGGTGGATACACTTCAGGAGGTCCTCCGGGATAAGAATGATTTGGAGGTGGGTAAAGAACAGCACCAGCTGGTAAATGTTGTGGCATATAACCCGGGTGATTAGGGTTGTACAAGGAAGAACCAGGAGGCGGTGGGTATCCTCTATCAGCATCATAAGTGTTGGCACCACCACGTGGCTGATAACCTGGATGGGTTTCATATGTAGGAGGAGGAGGTCCAGCTCTTCCATAAGCAGGAGGCGGGTTGTAGCCTGAACCTCTCTCCATGTACTCAGCAGGTGGGTAATAGTCTGGGTGTCCCGAATTGCCATGTTGAGCAAGAGGTGGGTATCCTGATGGTGGAATGCCATGTGCTGCATGTGGTCTAGGGTTCGATGACCTTGGTGGGTAGGCTGTGGGGGAGTCGGGTGGGCGTCCATCTATATCTTCTGGATCCTGTGTTGCTCATGAAAAATTTCCCCCAATGTAAGATGGTGCAGCTTGACATGAAAATCAAAAAGTATGATCCGAGGACAAGAACAAACAAAGAAGGAGCAGCAGCAGCACCACTGGCATTTTCCTACATCTTTTAAATTTTTTTTCAAGTCCCTTGCTTTCAATAGGGTAAAGGAAGCTAGGGACAAAGAAGAAGAATCAGCTCCAACCCACAATCTGAGAATAACCAAGATGGGGATTTGATGCTTCTGCTGTTACCACTTATAGATGGGTCAAGGAGCTTTACCGATTCCTCGGAGTCGTCATCGTGGCTGTGGTCATGATGGTGATGATCATCATGGAAATGTGCCATTGCTGGTGAATCTGCTGCTGCAGCTTGTTTGGACTGCCAAAACCTTTAGTAAGGACCTTGCTCCATGAGCTAGTCACAATCCTCCTCCTCCTCCTCGCCCAACTCACATTCCCCACTCATCCATCCAGCCAGTCAGCCAGGCAGCCAGCTCCCAAAATCCCTTCACTCAAAAAACTGTCACTCTCTCACTCTCAATGTCTTTACTACTACTCCTTTTGTTAGACTCTGTCCCAATCCAATCAACAATCTCTGCCATGGGCACAGCTTTATCTGGATGATATTCAGAACTTCAAGTTCTGTTCCTAAAGATCCAAAGCAGCTGGTTTTTGCATCTGATCCTCCCCCCTTATTATATCAAGCTTTGTAATGAATGCTGCACACAACAACAACCTCAACTCCCACACCCATGAGAAGAAGAGATCCAGATTTCTAGTTTCCTCAGCTGGAACTTCCAGTCTACAAACCAAAAAAAAAACAGGGGTGCAACTTCAAACCCAAAACTTCCAAACACACAAAAACTTCTTCGTTTCTCTAATCTTCTGGTTTCTAAAGCCAAACCCCCAAAAAAATAATTAATTAGAAACAAAACAAAGGACAAAAGCTTGCAACAAGTACAGCAGCTGGATCATTTGCAACAACAACAACAACAACAGATCAAGCTTCTTCTTCTTTCCTTTCTCTCTTCTGCCTGGTTTCTAAAGTCCAACCAAAAACACACCCAAAAGAAAAAGGACAAAACTTGCAGCTACAAGTACTTACAGCTACAGGTGGATAAATAAAAAATTTGCAACAGATTTCTTCTTAGGCTTCTTTCTTTCTTTCTTTCTTTCTTTCTTGCTTTCCTTCTTCTCTCTTGTTACTGATTCCTAAAGCTGATGAAAAACAGAAAAATGACAAAAATGCTTGCAACAACAACAACAACAACAACAACACATGAATGGTGCAGATGGGTGGTGTTGGATTTTCTTTGTGTGTTTCCAATGGTGAAAACTGCAAACAAACTGACCACACTGATTGCAAAGGATCAAACTTCATGGGTACAAAGTGGATGGAAATATATTGGATCCTCATGAGAGTGCTATACAGGTGCAGTGGCTATTATTATTATTATTATTATTTTTGTTGTTATGTAATTTAGCAGCTCTGCTTTTGTTGTGCAAAATCAAACATTTTCTCTGCATTTTTGAGCTTGTTGTGTAGGTAGTGGTGGTTCCTGCAGCTTGAAGGGGGGAGGATCTTGACCATGTCTTAAATGCATAACTCTTGTGTAGGTAGGTAGGTAGGTAGGTAAGTAGGTAGATAGGTAGGTAGGTAGTGGAATTTTTTAAAAAAAATTTTTTTTTTGGGGAGGGGTGGTGCTCTCTCTCTCTCCCTCTCTCATCAATTTGTTGGAAGAAGATGGGGGGAGGAATTATTTACATGATGATCATGTGTGTTTGTTTGTTTGATGTTTCAAGGATAAGTAGACACAGACCCCAATTTATTATTGCAAGCATCATGCAATCTTTGCCTCTAGCCTTTGAATCTTTACTATTCTTGAAGGGAATTTTGTTTTTGGGGGGGGGGGTGGGGGGTGGTGTTAGTTAGGATAACTATGAGTTTTTGGGATGTACTAGGTACTACTCTATGGGTCCAAACTCCAAACTCAGTTCTACACTATTTAAAAGCCTCTCTACATCATTCAAAGTAGCTATGTAAAAAAGAACATTTTCTCTAAGCAAACACCATATTAGGTAGTACAAAGTTTGACACTTTCAACAACAAAGTAAGTATAAGTTGCAAAATAGGTACCACCCTACGGGCTTCTCTTTACTTACAACTAGTTTGATATTGAATTTCAAATGTGGAACTAACTTAGGGAGACTAGAAGAAATGGGTTTTCTTGGATCCAGAGTCCAAAGAAGGTTTTTTTACTTCAACTAATGCTGGCCCTCTTTGCCCAACCCCCAACAAATAAATATCTATTGGGTTTTGATTGTACATACTAATAAAACAGAACTTGTTTTGGGGGGTGATGGATCTATTATTCTTGGGTTTTGTTGTTCCCATGCAAGTGGGTTCTCCTGAGGGAGGGTTACATGAGGGCGGTAGCCCGAGGGTGTTCCCAACCAATGGAGAACACATGAGTATGGGAACCTCCGCGTACATGGAAATCTCTTCTTTTTCTTTCCACCATTCTTTCCTTCTTGTTTTTTAAAATTTTCCATGTATCACGGGAAAAAAAAATATAAAATAAAAAATGTGACAGCTTTTAGCCTGTTTGTGATACAAGTGTTGATACCCAATGGGCACATGTTGTTATATATATATAAGATCAACACTGGTATGCACTATGCACGGAGTCTACAAATTTGTAAGGATTTTTTAATTTTTAATTTAATTTTTTTTTAGTTTTATGCTGGGGAAATGGATTGTGGTTGGTTTTTGGGGCTGGTTGAGCTACTCAAGGTGCTCACTATGGTGATAATATTTTATTGAATGTCCAAAATCAGTTGCAATCATTCTTTGCACCCTACATAGTCCGGAAGATGTTAAAGGCCCAAAGTTTGAAGGGTGTGGATATTTTACGCAATCCTTCTTCGTCACCTACCTATGAGTTATATTGTATTAGGGCATGGAAGCACTTATGTTGGGGATGTGTGTTAATACATTTATCGATATGTGAACCAGGAGTTTTTTTTATTTTTTAAAAAAGTTTTGTGAAATCAAGATTTTGGGAAAAAATAATTCAAAACATTAGCAAAATTAATAAAACTTGCACTAGAAAAAACACATTCCTCCCCCAAATTCCCCAACTTTTTTTTCAAAAAAGTTTGCCACAAAATTTGGGGCAATAAATATTGGGACGAGTTTGTTGGCACATTATATAGTGTAGTTAGAAAGTGACCGAATCTGAAAAGGAGGCAGTAACTCATTATGGGCAGTGGTTTTTTTTTTCCCAGAAAAAAATTGTCATATTCTTTTAACAAAAAAAATTAGGAATTTTTTTAATTTCTTTATTGTAAATTCCACAAATAATCCAAAGACATATGTATCTGATTTGGATGATATCACCCATGCGACATGTGTAGATGTCGAGTTCTTTGAATTTTTCATTTTTTTCAAGCGAGGCCGCATCTTTTTGCTTGCATTTTTTGTGACATGTAACGCTATCCATCTCTCTTTTGAGAACTCTCACACATTTCAATTCTCTCTTTGGACAAGTCACAAGTTTCAATTTCTCTCTTTTGAGAAATCTCACACGTTTCAATTCTCTCTTTTGACAAGTCTCATGCATTTCAATCTGAGTATTGGATTGCACGCAACGAGTTTTTGTTGATAAGATCGGCCTCAAATCTGTCCAACAAAGAATTGGGTTCACAAACACGTAACATGTTTTGCACAAAGTTCCAAAAGCACAAACATCACAAATTACAAATGACAGCCTACTATTGAAAGAAGCAAATGAACTTTGCTAATGTCCTTTTGTTATTCCAAATCCTATTAACTCTTTGTTGTGTTAACCAATCAAAATCGTTCCATCATCACAATTCTTCAAAATGTTAGAAAAGGATAATAACACCATTACCAAGTGAGATCTTTTTTCATGCATGGATCTATTTGCATGAAAAAAATTAAAAATGTGTTTTTTTGCTTAATTTGCTCAATTGATATGTTGTCCATTTGTAATAGGTTCCTTTTATTGGTTTATGTGGAAAAATGTTGAAATGTGGAATCATCACATACAAGATCCTATTGCAATCTCCTCCCAAGGTTTTCTAACTTATTTGAAAATATTCATCCAAATCAACCACAATGTCACATTGGTTCCCCGCCCCCAACTTGTATTGTGATGGTATCTAGTTTGTAGGGTTAAATTTAGACTTAAGTTAGCACCCTTTTGTTGGAATTTAGACAAGAATCCAACAACAGAACTAGTCTTTTGTTGGATTTTAAATTGAAACCAAAACCCAAGAAAATGTTTTTGAGCACAAGGTCAAGATTTTTAAGTAGAGAAGTTGAATTTTTTTTGAAAATTTAATAAGTAGGCTAAATTTTATAATTAAATTTTAATGGTGAGAAATTTTGACAAATTGGTATATGAGTGATTTGTTTTAGAATCTATCATATGGTTGTCCCTAGATAGTTTTAGAAACAATTCATACTTGCTCAATTTCAAGCCTTACCTCATTTCTTTCTTAATAACTACTTCCTTTCCTACTATCTTTCTTAATAATTATCTCTTATCCTAATAACTAGGTCACTCCTTTTTTAATAATGATTACCTTGATCCTTTCTACTCACCCACCAACATGGATATGGAAAAGCAAATTAACATGTGTCTTTTCATTATCCATGATATTTGTATTATTAATTTAATTTAAATTAAATTTGAAATTGACATAAATAATGATGAACTATTGGAAATTATACATGTGAACATTAAAAAAGAAAAAAAAAATTTGATCATTTGGTATTGTGAAAGAATGCAAACCCTAGGTTTATTGTTCAACTCCTTATATATGTAAACCTCGGATTAATTTGTTCTAAAACTTTGTACCCATACAATCTCTAACATTGGGGAGTGTGTAACATGCACATGCAACCAATTAGTCTAATTTTTGAACTACGTCTAAAAGTTCTTGAATTTGAGAAAAAATGTCAAAACCATACCAAAGGGTTTAAAAATTGGAAGAACTAAACTCAAACCCCCACTTGAAGAACTTGCAATTAAATTGCATAATATTAAAACCAAGATTGGAAGTTACTCTCACAAGGAATAAGCACACAACATTGGTACCAACTACCAACACATTTCAAATTCTAAAAAATAAGGATGTTAGACTATTTATAGATCACAAAGTTTAGTTAATTGAAAGACCAAACACATTTCACTAACTTAAGCAAATGTTCAACTTTTCAAGCTATATGTTGTCAAATTGGTTGACAATATTGTGCTAGTTTTGCAACCTTGACATTAAATATATTATTTGTTAAAGTGTTGAAACTTTCAAATGACATTTTTTGCAAATATTTTTTTGAAAGAAAATAAATAATACTTTGAGATAATTATAACTATTTTATTTTCAACATGGAATCTTAAAACTAATTAATTTTTCAACAAACATGTGTTAAGGTTGCCCCTATATTATGATAAGTGTCATAACGATGGTCAAGTCATATGAAATTGATATCTCTTTTATCCCCAAATGATGATGTTTGATGTTTCACCAATCAAGGGAAAAATATCAAATTTAAATTTATTCCTTGTTTGTCTTTAAATAAAATGTATAAAATGAAATGTTGAACTCACGCATTTCGCTTTTCATTAAATTTTTTTTCCAAGACAAAAGGAAGGTCTGAATTTTAATTTTCTTGGTAGAGATTTTGTACACAAAATGACATTGATGACAAATGTTAATTGAACGAAAGAGATAATTTAATCATGTTAATTGGACTATTTTTTTGTTCATGTTCTTGTATTATATATATATAACAATGTTTATAATAGACAAAAGGGTTTGGAAAGAGAAAGGGAGTTTTCAATCTTAATTTTTCGTATTGATTTAGTTGGTATGTATTTAATATTTGGTGTATAAGTTGTTTGAAACAACTATGTTTCAGATGTGGTGTATCAAGTTTAGTCAGGAATGCAAAATGAAATTTTGAATTGAATATCATCCATGTCCAATTCTTTTCATCTTCATAAAACACTTTTAATTGGATGTATATTTGGTGCACAACAATAGTTTATGGACACTTGGTAATCAAATTGGTTGAAATGTAAGTTGTCATCACATTAATGATACATGGGCTAGGTCTACTAAATGATATTGGTGATAAATTTTGAATTTTTTATTGGTTAAATTTTACACAATCTTGGGGTTCATTTTTTTTAGCTCCTTGTGACTTTGATAGATGTGTGAGAATTTTGAAACAACTACAATGAATTGGCATGATTCACATGCACTTTTTCACCTTAACTGCACAAACACATAAAGAAGGTGATTATTGTAATTAGAGCAAAAATATTTGAATCATAGATTCATCAAATGGCTTAAACTTGTCTTGGAGGCACTATTGTTTCTAAAGTGTATTATTTGTGTCTTCAGGAGAACTACATTTCAATGGCATTTTCTCAAACTTCCCCCAAGTTCCTTTCCTCAAACAAGAAAACATATTATATTGCCAATTTGGGGGTTCATTACTTTTAATAATGCATCTAATTTGAACATGCACTACATTATTTAATAGATTTCATCGAAAGTTTTTCACTATCCTACCAAGCTTTTCAATCAAACATCAATTGCATTTCCAAACTACAATCTAAACAATTATAATCCATTTTTTGATTTTTTTTGTTCCAACACTTCAAATTATGGAATTTTGATGTTGAAATTACAAGTTGTAAGATTAGTGAAAAATAGCTATTGAATTTGGATTAGGGCTAAATCATTGGATTAAAAACTTCTTCAAGATTTGATTTCATTTATACAATGTAATGATGGAAACAATATTGAAAGTTTGGATCATGTTAAAAGAAAATGTTGATTTATACAGGCTTTTGGTTAAGGTAAAAAACAAAAACAAAAATCAAAAGTCTATTGATGTTATTTGATTTTTTGCCCTAGTTATAAGATAGGTGTAGCATGCAACTTCAAACCTCATTGGATGAAATTGTGAATTGTACAAACATGCCAGATTTTTGGTTTGCCAATGTGCCAAGTGCTAGTTCGCATGCAAATTGCCAAATCATTCATATAGTCATTAATTAGTTTGCAATTGATTTCAACCAATATGCAACTAATGTTCAAATACTCATTTAGTGCAATTAAGTTTCAAGCTTCAACTATATGTACAAATTTAAAATTTGACATTTTCACATGATATGCAAGAGCATGTGACACATGGTGATAGCTCTAAGTAGATCCCCAAGCTTGCATTGATGATTACCATGCACATGTGCCCAGTTTCAAAGCATTCAAAAGGAATGGGAAAGGAGAAGGTTGTTCTTTTTAGTTTTAAGCTTCTCAGCTTTCTTGTGAAACAACTAAGAGCCATGGCAAATAACTTTCATTTCCATTTGGGCTTTTAATTAGTTTGGAAAATGAGAACTTCAAGTTAGAAGGGAAAGATTATTAATCTTATTTTTAAAACATGGAATGACATTTTATTTTTTGGTTTGCTTCTTTGTTTGAGCAAAAATTTGATTCCTTTGTTCGATTAATTGAGATTAACAAAGTTTTGTGATAATTATGTAAGCTTATTAGAGATTAAATTTGGGGTGTAATGAATAGAACTATTTGTTCAACACCCATGTTGTTTTGTGCATTTATTATTGTCTTCATTGTTCTTATGCATATAGGAATATTATATTGTTAGGTTGTTCAGTTTTATGCAATTAAAATGAATTATTGGTTATAGTTACCAAAATAAATCCCAATACATCCATATTTAGTGAACAAATGCCAAAACAATAAATGTGAAAGCAAATTTTCATTTACTTGTGATGGAAATCAACTTCAAATTACTCATACTTTGTGAGTCCAAGCAATGTTTTCCCCCCAATTTGAGAATATGGACATCCAAATGTTGTTACACAACAAAATTAAATGATCACTTGACATCTAAGAAACCAAATTTCAAATCAACTAAAATAAAAATAAGTGGACAAGTCTAGTTTTGATGCATTGTTTGTGTTCTATTTTAATAATAAGTTAATCATGACAAATGTATGTATGTTGCTTATTAGTTTGCATTTATGAGTGTAGGCAACTCCTATGTAGTTTCAAAATATGGACATTAAATTGTTGTCTACATTGTTGGGAGGTTATTTGACATTAATGAAAGCATAATTCCACATTTAACATCATATCAAAATATAGCCCAATTTAAAGTGAACATCTTATGTTTAGATAACAATGGACAAATTTTAACAAGTAATAGCTTAACATTATAAATATTGAAAAAATCGTAAATATAATTCATTAGAAAAGACCATCTTTAAAAATGTTACATTATTATATTTTCTAACATTGGATGTTAATACAAATGATTATATCACTCTCAAGATGTTTGTGATTTATTTATGGAATGGAATTATGTGTTTCACAATGAACATTAGATCTATGTTTGAGTTTCATACAATTAATAATATAATATGCTAATCAATTGCATTAGTTGCAAAATAATAATAAGGTTCACTTTAGTGTTGGAGTCAGGGCCAAAAACTCTTTGGGGCCAATAATGAGAAATTTGAGCACTTCTTGACTCATTGTCTTGCCCCAATGGCCAATTTATCATCAGAGAGTTTGAAACCCTAAAGTAGCCCGAGCTTCTCTTCCTACACTCCGCTCCAAAGTTTGCACCTCTGTGCATCAATTCTGCAGGTCTCCTTTGTGCCAACAGCTGCAGAATATTGTTCCTTCAGAAATAAAGAGCACATCGATACAAGAAGTAGTTGTGCCCAAAACAATAGATGCACCAATAAACTCAAGGCAGCATTTGCAGATATTCTCATAGAATATTAAACCTAAGGAAACATCTGCACAGAAAAAGAGATGAACCTAAAGAGAAAGGACCATCAAGAAAAAACAAGATTATCCTATACAAAGATGATTCAGTTGCAGAAAGGGATTGATTAATTACATTCAATAAGAATCATGTCTAAGTGGAACACCTAATTTTGACAGCCATCATCACCCACTGTTCAGAGAAATGACAACAGAACCAAACTATCACTTGTCTGGACATTAAAGGTAGTTTTCTTTCCTTTCATATCATCCATGAACTTCTCCTGTATGATATGATCAAGATTGTGCTTTAGTCAAATGCCGTTGCCTCCTGAACACGTTGCAAGTAGTCCAGGGGGAAGGTTGCTCTACACACTTGCCTGCCTCTGTAATATACAATGTGCCCATGGTTGTGAGCAATCTCAATTCATACAAATACTCCTCCTGGCTCTCATACCCAAGTTTTGAGTGCGTTGTCATGAGAAATCCACCGGTCAAAGGTGTTGGTGTGATCAAAAGTTGATGTGACACTCGGCAGGAAAGTAAAGTCATTGCTGACATTGTTGTACTGACCCAATGCAGACTCCATACTTAGCTTCACTGTTTCATCATAAAGACCTGTGGCAATCTCTGCAACTTGACTGGAATACTCTGATCCTTCATTGTCTTCGGGATCCACAAGATCCAGTGATGGGCCCTGCATTGCATTGTGAAGGCAACTGATTAATCCTAAACTGCACCAGTAGATGTTTTCACTTACAAACAACATTCAGGTAAACCTAAAGAACCTGAAAATACAGAATGTACAATGAACAATTGGTGATTGTGCAACAGACATCTTTCATCACTCATGAAAATCCCTTCCAAGTATCTGCATTGTGCACTGTTCAACAGGATGAGAATGCAAGGTCTCACCTTGCAGCATTGGGTGTAGTGCTGGTTGGCATCACTTCCTTCAACTGACCCAGGGAGAAGCCCAGACCCATACCAGGAATCATCCTCTGATGACACTGTTTGTAGGTATCTGCATAGAAACGTGTATCCAGATAAGTCAAGGTGTCATGGTCCAAGGCTAATATCTGCCGGTCGCCTTACAAGAACTTAAGGAAGGTTGATGTATTTATAAGTAAAAAGAATGGAAGCTCTTGATGGTACAACAGTCACCATCCAACTTCCTTCCACCAAGAGATTACCAGCAGTCCTATGCAACACCAAGACTTACGTATTGAAAAGTTCCTCTTCAGCATATGGGCTCACTGATGTTAGCCAATCAAGTTCTGCAAACTCTTGGCCAGTTAGATCCTGTGTGGCCACATTTGTTGACGTGCTTTTCTTGGCATCTGGCCCTGGCACTGTTGTGTAGTCTGGCTTCCGCTGCCCAAAGAGCCAATTTGGACTCTTCAATTGCACCTCCCTGAGAAAACAGTGAAAGAAATTAGCCTGCAGAGGCAATCAACTAGAGAGTATGTCACCTGTGGAAAATTGAGGGTCTTGACATGTTTTACAGATCCTGGCAACAGTTTACTCATGGTATGTGAGGGATCTACTTATGCAAGGGAGAGAACCTACTTATGCAAATCCCCTCCAGATTATTAGCTGGTCATACCATCAAGGCCACCACATAAGGCCTGCAGGATACTAACCCTCCTAGCACCTTGAAACTCAGCCAATGAACAGCACAGGAAGGGAGAAAAAGGGCCAGAAGGAGCACAGGTGGAGAGAGGAGAGAGCTCTTACTGAGCATCAGGAGCTGTCCTTGTTGCCCCGGGGCCAGTGCCTTTCTTGAGCTCTGACTCCCCATACAAACGGACGCTCTTGATAGAACAGCATGTCTGAGAGAGGAAAGTGAATAGATCAACCAAAGTCACACAGATGCACCTACATCCTTATAACACACTAGAACCCCACAGTGCCAATCCAATACAGTGCAAGATGTCTTTCATGACAAGAATACCTGAAAAAGTTTATCAAATGATGTCAACTTCAAGCACTGTGAATCCTCATGGCTTGGTGGTGTCGCAAAGAGCACATCTCTGAATGTATGTTGAGGGTCAGAAAGCTCTGTCCCGGGTGCTTGTGACACAGTGCTGTAAACAAAACATAACAATCTGCATGCTTACCAGTAATTTACCAGGTGCTAAGAGAGAATTGACAAAGCATCACCCTCTTGGGTCTTGACAGATCTTGCTTTCATCATGTACAAATATCATCCACAACCTCTCAGAAATGTGGATAAACTATGCAAAGCTTCAAAACACCTTCCAGATTCTATGAAATCGCTTAGATAGTACAAGAAAGTATAAGAAAGATGGGCAGTGACTCATTACTTGTCAGAATACTCATCTCCTTGGCCTCCTGCATGCAGATAATAATCAGAGTCTAACTCCCACAGTGCTGGCTTCCCTGCTTGGGGTTGAAAGTGGCCTAAAAACCTGTCACACCAGGAAAATGAACCAACAGCACACAGTGAATCAGAACTCAACACTCCCATCATCTCTTCCACTAACACTAGCCTTTTACAACATGTTCAAGGTACATGAGTTGAAGACAGTGATGATGCTATAAGGAAAGAAAGAGATGCAAACAAATGGGTGATAAGAGGGATCTTACAAGTTTATGGCATCCTGCTTTTCACCATCAGTGTAGGTGTTGCTATAGTATCGTCTGATTGATTTCAGAAACTCTTGTGACTGGGTGGTAGCTTTCCACTTTCCCTGCCTCTCTGGGAATACCTGCAGTAACAATTTCAGCACAGTTCAATACTTGTCTACAGGAGCTCCATCAACAAAACCTTTCTCTGTTGTTAAGAGCCTTACAGTATTGTGAGCTTCAGATCCACCATACTGAAGCGCTAGTGAATCCCCCATATTCTGGTACATGCCCATCATAACTGCAGCTACACTACAATCGGGGTCTAGTTTTGGAGCATCAGTGAAGCCCATAGCATGAAGCTGGCGTCCCAGAGCTTCAAGGCCATATGCATATTGAGCAACATTTGTCCGATCAAGACAGTCAATGCAATTTGTACGTAGGACACCACTTTGATAGCGAGGCCTTCTTCTCTTGTCCACACTCTCTATCCACCGCTCACCCTCTTGATGACCTCTGCTGCTGCCATTCACATGTCCAGTACCAACACTGCTAAACTTGTTGCTGGTGTCTATTAACAAAGGCCGAGTGGCTAAGTCTACTGACGGACGGTGCTCCCTTGTTGGAGACAATCTTCCTGGTGCAATTCTGCAACCATATAACATGCACAAGTCAGAAGAGCAAGCAAATGATTATCAAGGAAACACAAATGCCAAAACTCAAAAGATTGATTTTCTTACGTTGTAGGAGCAGCAATATGTTGTGTTCTCTTTGGTACAAAGCGTTTTCCACTATAGTAAAAGCCCGTAAGATCCAGAGCATCAGCCGCCACACTACCCAAGACTGCCAGCACATTTGCTGATTTACTCCCACTGAAGACACATGGACATGAGTAAGACAAAACAGGAAACAACCCATTGACAAACAACATAGGAAAACCTTAAATGCATTCAAACGAAACAACCAATGGAGTAGACAAACCTCTTTGCAAACTTATGGAAGTCCCAGTGTATAAATTTAAGCCGACTTTCTTCAGGAAATATTTGATTTAAATAGCCTACTGCATTTGCAAATTCACGCCGCAGCATCATCTCTCTCGGCCTCTTCTCCACTGTCTGCAATCAACAAAGACAATAGCCAAAATTATGAAAAGGAATTTTTTCCAGATTGCACCAAAGAGACCAAAGTTCACCACGTCAATCACACAAAGCATGTTGATATATAGCAGGCTTGACCTTTGAAGCAGTAATCTAGCATGAAAACCAATTTCACACTAAAGTTAAAAATGTAAAGAGAAATAGGGGGCACAAGGCTGAAACCTACCCGTATGAGACTCAAGATGATGATAGGATTGCCATATCTGGCAGCAAGATCCTCAAAATGCAGTCTAGTTGCTTGATACACAGGATCAAATCTTTGCACTGACAAATCAGAAACTCAAGTCAGAATTTACATGATGAGTTGCACTGTCAAACAGAAGTGATGAATTCAAAATCTACTCACAGATTATGTCAGGCTTTGGACTGAGCCGTGATGCTTCCTGCGACCAGAAGAGAGGAATGGAACCCCGGTGCTGCACCACAGAACTCATTTGCCCTGTCCCTGGGCCAATGCCTGTCTCCTCATCCAGCACAATTTGCTCTGTCTCCACATCATTTGCCACACGACCCTTGTCATTCACTCCCCTCTTCAAATACCTGCACACAATCCAAACCTTACAAACAGTCAAAGCCTGCAGGATGTTTGAGATTTCTTACCTGCAATTGCAAGCAAAATATATCTCAGCCATGTTTTCAAAAACTCAACAGGGAAAAGCACTGGGTGTCTGGGACATCACTTCACGACAACACTGACCTTGTACCAGCAAAATGCCGAGACCTTCTTCCAATGAGAGTAATACTGAAAATACGCCCAAAAACAGACAATTTTTCCTGCACAGATGGTCACAGAGAGGAATAAACCTTAAAAAGTTCTGGAAATGTTCCAACAGAAAATAACCATCTGCACAAGATAGAGTAAGGTAAGAAACCTGCTCAAAAAAACCATGGACTAGTGCCACTGTCCAGCGGGTATTCTTCAATCGGTTGCGAATCCCACCAGTGAGGAAGGCATTCCACACGAACATGTTCCCATATGGCATCTGTTCATCATCCTGTGATTGCACATTGCGCTGCAAACTCTGCATGATACGATAGGTGTAGCTGAAGAAAAAATCTTTCGTGAGATCCACCCCTGACAGCAGCTTCTTGTATCTATACCAAAACCAGAGAGAGAAATAAGTCACATTTACTGAAGATATCCCAGTTTCAAGGAGGAATGCAAGAACTGACAAAATCTGCGACAGCTGCTGTTGGCAAAAGTTCTACCTCACCCCACCAGCTTATCCTGAACTTGCCATTCTGGGGCTCAGAAGGAGGCACATCAAACTCACCATGGACAGCCACTGTAGCAGCTTAAGAGCAAAGCCAACAAGCTCTCTTGCAACACCAAAAGTTGAATGGACATTAGGGCAGACATCTGCTTAGGGTTTCCTTCCCACACAGTTTGATGCACATTCTAGGGTAGGTACTCTCACTTGACATATCATAATCCTTCCTGCTAAGTTTTGAATACCTCCAGAGAAGAATAACTTAGTCAAATCCAATGCTCTCAATTCCCTGCTTGGACCACTCTTACAGATATGTGCATCTTTATTTCTTAAAGACCCTAAAAAGAAGCTGAAATTTCTAACCCAGATGATTCATTCAGGCCAGTTGCCTCCTTAACCAGAACTTGCTGAACAAAATCACTTGCAGTCTTATTGACATGCAGTGTTGCTGTTCCTTTTAGGAGAATCAATCACCATGATGGTTTCCTGGTACAACTCCCATCAAGACAGTCTATTTTGAACTATGCCTAATTCATTGACCTCATTCCAGGATCGTTAGTAGTCTGCATGTGGTATGTGTGCACACATGTGTGCAAGTAAGCAAGTGATCTGAGTGTGTGAGAGAGAGCGAAACCTGAGCTCCACCTTCGAGTTAGATGTCTCTGTTTGCACCGTGGAGTGAGGGACAGTGATGAGCTGACTTTCTTCAATGCTGTAGATAGCATGACCACAAATGGTTCCGATTTGGCGACGTTTTGTAACCAAGATCATGTAGTATGACTCCAAGAATTTTATGAAACCTGGAAATCAATCAATCATCTGGACTACTGTGAGATAAGAAATGACACAAGAACCAAATTGTCTGCCTGTCTGAAACACAAAAAATAAAATTGTACAACTATATGATGCATTTTCTATCTCTCATAGAACAAAGACTGTTTTCTTCAAAATCAATGTAGAAGAAGAAACAAACACACCTACGATGCCATACGCTTTTGTGACCTTTGTGAGGCCACCGGTGGATTTGTTGCCCTCATCTACACGTTTCATCAGCTTGTTGCATTCCAATTGTGTGTAAATCACAGGATCCTCCAGCATATTGAGCTCAGATGGCTCAGATCTGTCAATCTTCAGCACCTGCCAGTGCTGGCATTTCTTGTCTTTTCCAACAATATAAAATCTCTGCAACAAGAGATGCAGAGATTTCATTGCATACAACAACAGATGCCCTCATCATCATCATCACACAATCTCAAGATTTTTAACAAAAGCTCCTCCGGGGCAACATGAGCGGAATCCATCAGTAGTACAACAATGGAAGCTAACAAGATAAATTCTAGAAAAAACCGTCGAGGACGTTTATGAGGGAGATCCTGCCAAGCTCTTTGGACAAAACAGGGTTACATAAAAATTTCTTTAGAAGAATTGAGGCAAAGTAGAAATGAGAACCTTTCTTTCTTGTCTGGAAAAGGAAATCCAGATGAGTTTTCAAGACACAAGATGATAGATAGATAGATAGATAGATAGTACTCAAAGATAGCAAAGAAAGAAAGAGAACACGGCGAGGGTTAAGTGGTGGACATACGGCTCGCGTCTCGTACAGAGTGAACTTCTCCAGAGAGTATCCATTGGAGTGCAGGCCCGCGTTGCTCTCCACCAAGGGTCTGGGACTCGTACTTGGCGGATACGCCATAGGCTAAAACTCTTCTTCCGCTTGCAAACTCCAGATCGATCTCTCTGTCTCTGTCTCTGTCTCTCTCTCTCGCTCTCTCTCTTTTCACAGAAGATTCTTCGCCCACACAAAATACACACAATTCTTCTTCACCATTCCTTCTTCCCGCTTCTCGAATCAACCAAATTTCCTCGCCGCCGATCCTCCTCTCTCCCTCGCAACCACCTCAAATCCTTTCGAAAACCCGGTTCGACCTGACGAAGAAGAGATTGCGTGTTCTTCCCGGAGTGTGGTCCAAGGTTTTTCTTTTTCTTTTTCTTTTTTTCGATTTTTTCAATAGTGGCGAAAGTTTATTTTTTAGTCGCCATATTTCTTTAAGAAAATCTAATTTTAAAATTTTGCGCCAGATTCCATCCTCAGTTCCAGCAGGAAAGCCAAAAATAAAGAAAGATGCTAGAATTTTATTTGATTTTCATTTTTTCTTATCATCAAATTCAAATCTGGCTAAATCTTCTTATGGATGATTATCACTTTGGCTACATCAAAAAATTGAAAAAAAAAAAAAAAAAAAAAACCCTGCTGCCCAGCTCCTCATCTCCTCCTACTGACTAGAAAGATATAGATGCATCCAAACAAACCCCACCACCAACACACGAATGCCCGCTTGTCTGTATGTACCTATCTATGGGGATCAGGGGTTTCTTTGTAATAGATTTGTGATGAAGCCATACTACTGGCAACCTTCCGGGCCACAAGAGGAAAGAACCAAATTTTGTTGGCAGGTCACAGAGGACAGAACAGTAGACATTTTCTAGAATCCTGCCATGTTTTACTCTCTCCCATGCCCCAATGTCTAATTATGGCAACTTTCATTGTTTTTCTCCTCATAATGTAAGAGAGTTGTATACCTAGTGTGATTAATATTAACTAGTTGGGGGTGCCTCACAAGTCCTTTTTTTTTTTGTTTAAATTTTATTTATTTATTTTAGCAATGAGTTATTTTGATTGGCCCATCACAAAAAAAGGTTGAAACTATGGAGGCTCCCCCAAAATAGAAGATTCTATTGAAAGAAGAAGTGCCTTTCCCTTTGGCCCACCTATATAGGTGAGAAGGGGAGGACTTTGGGCAAAACATATGGGATTAACGCAAGGTGCTATTCGGAACGCCCACCCTTGGGGAACACATTGGGAACTTAGGGAACAAATTGGGAACTTGATGGGAACCTAGTGAGAACATGGAGAGAACATGTTGGGAACAAAGGAAAAATGAAAAAAAATCCTCCCCTCACCCAAAACTTTTTTTTTTTAAAATAAAAAAAATCAAGGCACCTTGAGTGCATGCTTCAGCCTACCCATTGGCTGCATGTATTTTTGGTTTCCACAAAAGGAATCAACCAAATTTGGCTAGAGGTTAGAGAGGATGATTGAATTTTTTTAGTAAAAATCCTGCTATTTTTTTGGCGACTTCCAAGAAGCTGTTGTCTAAATAATGGCAAATTCAGACCCTGTTTTTCCTAAAAAATGTGGCAACTTCCGAAAAAACTCATTTGATGGATTTTATTTATTTTTGTGTTACTACAGTGCAAAATTTCATCCAAAACCCACACAAAAAACACTCTTTGAGGATTCTGAATTGTGCTTCTTCTTCTTCTTCCTCCTCTCTGAAAAATGAAAAATGTGATATTTCATATGAGAAAAAATAGATTTAAAAAATAATAATTCTTCATATATTGGCAAAATGCAAGAACCTTTGGTCTAAATAATTGATTTCAACCCCCTTTTTCCCCCCTGAAAATATGGCAACTTTAAGCCAGGTTTTTCAAAAAATAAAATAAAATACTTTGGACAAGTTGCAGCCCCATTCTATTGCCACCAAGTGGCAAAATTTGATCACCAAAAGAAATGCCCCTAGAAGATCCCTAACCCTAGGGCTCTCACACAATAATGTGAGAGGGTCCAGGGTTTTTTTTTAAAAGGCTCCCATTTTCTTTTTCTTACAAATGTTTTTATTTAAACTAAGATTTTTTTTCTATACATTTTTGAATTGTGAACTATAGGTTCAAAGTTTAAACATAATTTCTAGAGATTATTTTAAATTAATCAGTTCAATTATGCTAAATTGAGACCACCTAGTAACATTATGGTAAAGTATGTAGTAAAATCTTTATTTAAAATTACAAATGAACATTTATTCAACTGAAACATGGAAGGAAACAAATCAACAAAAAGTATGGTAGTTCACACTTGTAATGTTAGCTAACAATGAATCCTATGTGGTAGGTGACATGGCATCAGTGTTAATTTAGTGTTAACACCCAATGTTTATTAATTATTAGTTTTTTAAATATCTATATTTTAGAAATATTTTTTGTTATGTAAAGCCTATTAAAAAAAAAGGAGGGTTTAATTCAATGTTAGCACCCCCTTTCTCTCTCTTCCATCATCCCACAACCTTTGTTCATTTTTGTCTATCTTTTCTTGTGTCCAAGTCTTTTGGCTCAATCCTACCTCTTTCTTCTTGTGTCCAAGTTCTACTATAAATTTAGGTCTAAACTTCTTCCATCATAAAGATTTCATGTTCAAAGAATTCAAAGTTATGTCTCTAGTAAAAGTTTCATGAAAAGTTATGTTTCTATTGTAATGCAAGTCTACATTTCTTGCGTCATGAAGATTTAATGTTCAAAATAATTTTTGAGAAAAATACTATCTCTACTACAAGTTCAAAATCTATATTCTACATTCAATTACAAAGTTACATCCTAACTATCTATAGATAGTAGCAAGTGCAATACCAAGACTACAAACTTTGAAAAAGGAGAAGATAGGTACTAACTATGACATGGTGTGGACAATTCGCAAAAAGGCAAAAAGTTGTTGTTAGCGTTTCATGATATTATCGCCAATCAAGGTGCAACATCATCATGATATGGTGTTAGGGCATTCCTTAACATTACGACCCTAACATCAAGTGTGGCTAGCCCTTTAGTGAACTCAACATTTGATAGCGAAATTGGTTGTCATTTCTATCTTCAATGTTTTAGAATCAAAATGAATTATGTTTTATTATGCACAAAATGAGGGGAAAAATCGGCACTATTTTCAAATGTATATCAACAATCCAATCACCATTCAAAAATCTATTCACTAACTAGTAGCATATCTTACTAGCATATTAATTGTACATTAACTTCTACTAGAACATTTGTTTGTAAATTTTGCAAGAAATTTTAGTTCAAATTGGCAAAGTTGGTATCTAGCAACTTTTGCATCATGGATGAAACCTTATCATCTCTAAGAAAACCAACCACCATGCTCAATCCATCACCATCACATTGACATTTCGACACTTGTGAAATTGGTGCCCAATTTGATTGCTAGAGCTTGGATGAGAATTACTGTATGCATTGAACATTTTTTTTCAAGTGCCTATTACTAGTTGGATACTTGGTGTTTTTTATTAGGTCATTGATCATTTTTAATGTAGTTGGATTTTAGAAGTTTTCAATGAACAATGTTCAAAAGCAAACATTATAACTTTTTGACTAATTTTCAAAATGTCACTAGGTCTAAGTTTGACCTTAATTGATTGCAAGATAGCTTAATATGTTGCCACTTTCATTTTCTGATAATGAGCATTGTTGAATTTTGTTAAAGAAGATGTATTAGTCTTTACAACATATTTTGTTCTTGCCTATACCATATGACATAATTAATTACCTAAAACATGTTGGAATTTGTAATTGGAAAATATGACTTATCTTGCTTCATAATTTGAAAGAATAAACATGTTAAAAAAATGAATTCAAATCCTTTCACTATGATAGATCAACAATGTCTAACTCAATAGGAAACCCTTGATGTTTTCAAAAATCCTTGAATGCACATTTTTTGCCTAGGTTTTGATGTGCTTGGAATTTTGATATCCTACTTACATTACAAGCTCAAATTCTTTCAAATCTATTTCACAAAATTTATTTCCATTATTCCCCTCGTCATTATAAAAGCAACAAGATGACAATTGGGACCTTCATCATGTATTTCATAATCCAAATCATGAAGTTCCTCTCCACCTGATATAAAAAACATGTCAAGAACATCATGGTTGATTTGATTTGCATTATTCACAAGCTTGAGATATATTAATATTATGCCATTTTAAACTACACAATTACATTGTAATTTAGAAATAACCTATGAACTTTTCAATTCAAAAGGATCTAAAAATGGATAATCACATTCTATAACTCCAACAATTGAAAGATTTTGTAATTTGTTCATTTGGAAACATGGTTAACCAAAGGCCTAATCCACTTTTGACTTGCCAAAACATACATAACATCTTCCATGCAAAAAACAAAACAACAAACAAAAACAAGAAAACAACTAACACAATCAAGTTCATCTTGAAAAGATACATAAAAATGGGATCAAATACAAAGAAATTTCAAAAGCCACCTCTAGAAGTTGAAGAAGCATCTTAATCAATTGGCATAGTTAAATTCCAAGGCTCAATTTCTATCATAAATCATTGATTGTAAAAATAAATTAATTTGGAAAAAAAACCTCATTCTTTACATAGTTTGAAACATTCTTTTGTGGGGCTTCCAATATTGAAGTTTGTAATATGAAGGTGTAAGGACCTTAGTATTGGAAGTCCCTTGCAAGAATGTTGCACCCTATACAAAAATCATTCAAAAACTAGTAACTTCGACTCCATCTAGGTGTACAATTACAAAATTGCTTTAATGCACCCAAACTAATTGAAACCTTCCCAATTGTAACAAAAATGCACCCCCGATTTCCTTGAAATTTTGACTTTTGTTTCTTCTTGAATTTTCAGTGATGAAAATACTCAAAATTCATTAACTCCTACATTGTAGGTCTGAACAATACAAAAACACCTTGGTGCACCCCTACTTGTTGAAATCTTTATAACATTACCAAGAACATAATCAAAGGTATCACAATTTGAAAGACAAAACAAACAAATGACCTTATTTAATAGTAAGAATCACAATGTTTTATTATTAATTTTTTGTTGTAACTAAAGTGGTAGTCATCCAAAAAAACCATTTAGCCAAATATAGTTGAAAATTATACGAAAATAAAAACATTCAAGCATACTTTTATAATTCTAGCTAACCTATTTGAACTTAATCTAAATTTTTAAATATGTTTTTCTCCATAAAATTTAACAAGTGAAAAAATCCACAAACCTTTTTTTTTTTTGGGACCATTTTGAAAAGAAATCAACATTTTGACAAAAGAATCATTAGGAAATTAAACAAACAACAATGTGCCATAACCTTGTTGGTCAATATTACAAACACCTTGAATAAAATCTTTGATACAAGCTTATGATACAACCCTAAACCCTTATAACATTTAACTTCCAACTTATTGAAGGTAACTCAAAAAAATCAAGGCTCACATTCTAACAATTTGATTGGCCATATAAGCTTCTTTTTTTTTCCATCCTTACAAACAAGCTTATTTGATATACCCCATATATTTGTGTATTTTTTTACATTTATCCTATAAACCTTGTTGTTTACAAACCAACGTTTCTGTTTTTTTTTTTTTTTTTTGGTAAAATTTTGCTGGTTTGACAAAAAAATAAAAGAGGCTACAAATTTTTTAAAGGCTTTTTCAAAAAAAAAAAAAAGAAACAAAATAACAATATTTTTTTGAAAATTTAAACAA